>ENA-OXEJ01000099-OXEJ01000099.1-human-gut-metagenome-genome-assembly--contig:-NODE-99-length-52882-cov-10.5433_pt1 | contig 52882 bp, 96 predicted proteins | sample MGYA00249359_ERZ652251 | MGnify/ENA primary metagenome ERZ652251 (study PRJEB26925, sample SAMN05826915) | human gut metagenome | biome: ENVO:2100002; feature: ENVO:00000062; material: ENVO:00002003...
GCCGACCTGTCCGGGGCCAACCTGTCCGGGGCCAACCTGTCCAGGGCCAACCTGTCCGGGGCCAACCTGTTCGTGGCCGACCTGTCCGGGGCCAACCTGTCCGGGGCCAACCTGTCCGGGGCCAACCTGTCCAGGGCCGACCTGTCCAGGGCCAACCTGTTCGGGGCCGACCTGTCCGGGGCCAACCTGTCCGGGGCCAACCTGTCCAGGGCCAACCTGTTCGGGGCCGACTACATTGAAAAGGCAAAAAATTTATTTTATCCCATTGCCTGCCCGGAAATCGGCGCTTTTGTCGGCTGGAAAAAGGCAAGGGCCAAAACCAGCGGTCATGAGTGCATTGTAAAGCTGGAAATTACCGAAGATGCCGTGCGCAGTTCCGCAGCAGGCCGGGAGTGCCGCTGCTCAAAGGCAACCGTTTTGGAGATTCAGGATTTAGAGGGGAATGCATTGGAGCAGGCCGCCGTCAGTGATAGAGATAAGAACTTCCATTACATTCCCGGAACTGTGGTCTCCGTTTCGGATTTCGACGAAAACCGCTGGAACGAGTGCAGCACGGGCATCCATTTCTATATCACCCGCGAAGAAGCGGTGAGGCACATCCTATGAAGAAACTGACCCGGGAAGAGCGGCGCCGCCGGAGCCAGAGGCGGTTGCAGCTGATTACATATCTTCTGTTCCTATTACTTCTGCTGGCGTGGCTGGGAAGCTACCTGATTATGACGGTGGAAGCGGAACTACCCGCTATGCACAAGCCAGACCCCACCGCGGAAGACGGCAGCCTCCCTGGCGACAATACCACGGCCACCACTCGCTGTTATCTGACAGGGGAAGAGATGGAGGCCGCCGAAAATGAGCTGATCGAAGCCGCTTTGCTGGCCCGGTCTCACAAGCTGGAGGACGTGACCATCACCTTCTACTGCTGCGAGGAACGGCCCCACATCTGTGGGACAGGCTCCGGCATCACAGCCAGCGGCAGGCGTGTAACGCCCTATGTGAGCTGCGCCGTGGATACGGACATTATACCGCTGGGCAGCACCATCATGATCGAGTACAACGGCGAGATGGCCTATCTGCGGGCGGATGATACCGGGACGGCAGTCAAGGAAGACCACATTGACATTGCCGTCAAGGAGCACCAGGAAGCCTTATCACTGGGAGTAAAAACGGCGGATATCTGGTGGTGCGAAGAATGAACGCACATGCGAAACGCCCAAGAGGCGAGTTAGGTCCCTGCCCAAGATGTGGCCTGTATTCCGGCCAGCGATTGGCAATCGAGGGCAACCCGGATATGTTCCTGGTGGCCTGCGACGCCTGCGGATGGCGAACTCGGAAATTTACTGATATAAATCACGCGGTGAGAGCTTGGAATGAAGGGAGAACATGACATGACACTTTACGAGATCGATAAGGCCATTACTGATCTGGCAGACCCGGAGACTGGAGAGATCACCGACTTTGAGGCGCTGGACAATCTCCAAATGGCGCGGGACCAGAAGATCGAGAACATCGCCTGTTACTACAAGAACTTGGTTTCCGATGCGGAAGCCATCAAAGCGGAGAAGGAGGCCCTGGCGGAGCGGCAGAAAGTGGCAGAGAACAAGGCGGCGCGGCTCAAGGAGTATCTCTCTTACGCGCTACACGGGGAGAAGTTCTCCACGCCGAAATGCGCGGTGACGTTCCGAAAGACCACTTCCGTAAATGTGGACAACCCTTCCGCCGCCATCGAGTGGGCGGAGCTGAACGGGCATAAGGAGTGCATCCGGTACAAAGCCCCGGAAATCAGCAAGAGCGAGCTGGGCAAGGTCCTAAAGGCTGGGCAGGAAGTGCCTGGGGCTGTCTTGGTTGAAGGGATTTCTGTGGGGGTGAAGTGATGAACCTTGACATTTACAACAATGTCCGGGCCGTCCCCGCAGAGGCCAAGAAGGAGATCAGAGGTGGGCGGCTGAACGGAAAGACCGATATCAACCCTATGTGGCGCATCAAGAAGCTGACGGAGCAATTCGGCCCATGTGGCATTGGCTGGAAATACACCATTGACCGGGAGTGGCTGGAGACCGGGGCCAACGGGGAAATCTCCGCATTCATGGACATCTCACTGTACTACAAATACAACGGCGAGTGGTCCGAGGCAGTTCCCGGTACCGGCGGCAGCGCCTTTATCACAAAAGAGAAGAGCGGTCTGTACACCTCTGACGAGTGCTACAAGATGGCCTTGACGGATGCCCTCTCCGTGGCTTGCAAGGCCCTTGGGATCGCCGCTGACGTGTACTGGGACAAGGACAAGACGAAGTATGACAAGACCGATATTGTGGCGAAAGTCGATGTCACCACATGCGAGAAATGCGGGAAGGTCTTGGAAGCGTACAAGGACTCCAAAGGCGTCACGGTGTCGATCATGAAGCACGTGAACGCCAGCATGGAGAAGTTCGGGCACGTCTACTGCCTGGACTGCATTAAGGAGATGAACCATGATTGATTTGATCTCCGAGATCGGTCAGAAAAGCAAGCTGTTGGACGCCGCCGTGCAGGAGCTTGGGAAGCGCGGACGCTCCTATGCCCAGTCTGAACAGGAATACCGGATCGCCCTGGCAAAGAGAATTTTGGATGAACGGTCCAAAGGTACGCCGGTAACGATCATCTCCGACATCTGCCGTGGAGACCGGGAAATCGCAAAGCTGCGGTTTGAACGGGACTGCGCAGAGGTCGTTTACAAATCCGCCCTTGAAGCAATCAATGCCATGAAGTTGCAGCTTCGAATGCTGGATGCACAGGTGGAAAGGGAGTGGGGACATGCGGGCAGAGACTAAGGCAACATCTATTCCTCCGGAAGTCAAGAAAGCCGTGTACATCCGGGACAATGGCTTCTGTGTGCTGTGCGGCTCTCCATATGGTGATCCAGTGGCCCATGTGGTCCGCCGGAGCCAGGGCGGAAAGGGGATCGAGAGAAATATCGTGACCCTCTGCCCGGCCTGTCACAGAGCCTATGACGAGGGCGCGAACATCCAGAGGCTAGGACGAGGCACCACCAGAGAAAGCCTGTACTGCTATCTGGTGGCGTATCTGAAAGGGTTTTACCCGGACTGGAACCGGGAGGATATGATCTATCACAAAGGAGTCGAAAATGCTGAATAAATGTTTTTTGCTGGGCCGGATGACGAAAGACCCGGAAATCAGACGGACAAACGGTGGGACGGCTGTCACATCCTTTACACTGGCCGTAGACCGGGATTTCAAGACCAACGGGGAGAAGGAGACGGACTTCATTGAAGTGGTTGCGTGGCGCAACACGGCAGAGTTTGTCTCAAAATACTTCTCCAAGGGCCGTATGGCGATTGTAGAGGGACGGTTACAGATCAGAGAGTGGACGGACAAGAGTGGGAACAAGCGCCGTACAGCGGAGGTTGTGGCCGACAACGTGTACTTCGGAGACTCCAAGAAGGAGAATAAGGAAGCGCCGGAATACAAGCAGGCTGATTTTGCGGAAATCTCGGAGGAAGACGGCGAGCTGCCGTTTTGAGGTGACACGATGGCCAGAAACTATGCTGCACTCCCATGGGAATACAAAAGGGAGATGTCTGCACTCAACGATGCAGAGTTCGGTCGGCTGTGCAGGGCTTTGCTGGAATACAGCGAGTCAGGGACGCCGATAGCACTTTGTGGCAATGAGCGGTTTTTTGCCGAACGTGTCATGATGCAGGAGGACCGTTTTAAGGAGTCCTATACCAAAAAGGCGGAGAAAAACAGGGAAAATGGGGTTAAGGGCGGGAGGCCTAAGAAAACCGAAAAAAACCCAAAGAAACCCAACTTAACCCAAAAAACCGAAACCGAAACCGAAACCGATACTATCTCTCCTAACAGAGAGAATAAATCCCCCCTATCGTCCCCCCAGGGGGAACGGTTTGACAGGTTTTGGGCTTTGTACCCAAACAAAACCGGGAAAAAGAAAGCCAGGGAGTCTTGGGAGAAACTGAAACCGTCAGAAGAGCTGACAGAAACCATTTTGGATGCCGTTTCCAAACAGAAGCTATGGCCAAAGTGGCAGAAAGACGGAGGACAATATATCCCAAATCCCGCCACTTGGCTAAACCAGGGGAGATGGGAAGATGAACCACCCGAAGGAGGAGAAGATCCATTTGCCAAGTTTACCTGATGCTTCCCGTTGGCTGCTTTACGACGAGATCGCCATGGACACCCGGAAAACGCTGTGGTTTGTGGCGGACGCCCAGGATGTGACAGCCCTGGACAACCAGAACGCCGTTTGCCTTGCCTACGGAGCGGGCTTTGAGAACTTCCGGGATGCTGAACCATTCTTGAGTGCCTTCCCATCTGTGTTTTTGGCTCTGTCCGACCGTGATACGGCCGAAGCCGTGGCGGACGCACTCAAAGAATACGCGCCATCTGTGGCTGTGCTGCTGCCAAAGGAAGGGGCCTTCGGGAAATGTTCCCGTATCCGGGACGTGCTGGCTTCCGGCGGCAGGAAGGCCGTGGACCACCTGCTGCTGGGGGCCGTGGAACAACCCATGGACGGTCTGTTGGACCTGGCGGACGTGGAGCGGAGAGACCCCAGCGCATCCGTCGCCGTCATGTCCGGTCTAAAAGCACTGGACCAGTCCATCGGAGGCTTTGCCCCATCGGAGCTGTCCGTGTGGACTGGAAAGCGCGGCAGCGGCAAGTCCACGCTACTGTCCCAGCTGCTTCTAAATGCCATCGACCAGGGCTTCCCGGTCTGCGCATACTCCGGGGAACTGTCGGCCTGGCGCTTCAAGCAGTGGGCCATGCTACAGGCCGCTGGGGCCGGGCATATCGAGCCGAAGCGGGACCCGGTGTCCGGGAAGCTGTATTACTACACGCCGAAGGAGATCGCGGACCGGATCGACGGTTGGTGGAAGGGGAAGTTTTTCCTGTACGACAACCGGGTGGCCGGTGCTGGGGACGAGGACAGCATCATTTCCGTGTTCGAGTATGCCGTTCGCCGGTTCGGCTGCTGTGTATTTCTTGTGGACAACCTGATGACCGCCCGGTTCAACGACCAGAGCGATAAGGACTTCTACCGGGCGCAGAGCCGGTTCACGGGGCGGCTGGTGGAGTTCGCCAAGAAAAACGAGGTGCATGTGCATCTGGTGGCACACCCCCGGAAGGGCGATAACGACAAAAAGAAGCTGCTGACCGCGGACGACATCGGCGGGTCGGCGGACATCACAAACCGGGCGGACAACGCCTTTTCGCTGGAACGGATGGAAGAAAAGGACATCGCGGCCTATGGGTATGACGCCGGGCTGAGCATCCTGAAAAATCGCTCCTACGGCTCAACGGCAAACATCCAGCTGGTCTATGATGCCCGGTGCCGCCGATACACAAAGAAGGGAGAAAGCGATGGAGTCTACGGCTGGGAACGCTGACTGGACCGCTTATGAGCGGGAGAAGAAAAAGCTCCAGGGATTGCCGCCGGACGAATACGAGGCAGCCCTGAAAGAGCTGGCAAGGAGGATGGGAATTTGATTTTTGAAATTCCGTATCCGCCCACCAAAAGGGGAAAAGCGGCCTGGAACAAGCGGTTTGGCCTGAATGCGTATTATGCCGGGAAACATTGGTCACAGCGGAAGCGGGACGCAGAAGAACTCCACTCTCTGGCGCTGTGGTCCATGAAAAAGGCACATATCCGAAAACAGTTCGTCAAAGGCCCTGTCGAAGTCATTTTTCGCTGGAACGATGGCCTGGACGTGGACAATCACGCCGCCATGGGTAAGGCATTTTTAGACGCCATGAAAGGCTACATACTGCCGGACGACAACCGGGAATGGGTGCGGAAAGTGTCCCATGAATTTTGGGAAAACGATAACATACAGGTGGAGGTAAGGCCCTATGGGCGAACTTGAACAATACTTGGTCCCCATCCGGCGGTATTCAGCCAACCCCTGCATGGATTGCTGCTGCCCGATCAGCAAGTGTCCATGGCTGCGCGAGGGAAAGCCAGTACCGGGCTGGACGGCCAAGAAACGGACGTTCATTGTTGGGAGAGATCAATACGGCGTAAAGCATTGGGTGACTACATACGCCATCGAGAGCTGCCCGCTGGAACAAGGTAAAGGGAAGAAGGAAGAGCAGTGGAGGAAATAACGCTTTTTCGGGAGGAAAAAATCAGTGAGATCAAGCTAGATATCTATGGTGTACCTGATTTATCTAACTGGCCGCAGATTTTTGAAATCCAAAACACAGCACAGAAATGCTACTATGCATTAAAGCAGCATGAAAAAGTCATGTGTTCGATTTCCGGAGGTTATGACAGCGATATTGTTCTGGACTTGGTCATTCGGTGTGGAGGCCGGGCTAAAACAACATTTGTGTTTAACGACACAGGTCTGGAATATGACGCTACGAAAGAGCATTTGATGCGCCTCAAAGAGCGTTATGGCATCCAGATCAAGCGACTTTTTCCCCAAAAGGCAATCCCGAGTTGTTGCCGAGATTATGGGGTTCCGTTCTGGTCCAAGTATGTGTCCAGCATGATTTATCGGCTCCAGAAACACGGGTTCCAATGGGAGGATAAGCCGCTGGAAGTGTTGCTCGACAGATATCCTGGATGCCGCTCAGCGCTCAGGTGGTGGTGCAATGATTTCAAGACAGCTAACGGGAGAGAATCTAGGTTTAACATTGCGTATGTCAAAGGTCTGAAGGAGTTTATCCGGCAGAACCCACCAGATTTTAGGATTTCAGCCAAGTGCTGCGAGTATTCAAAAAAGGTGCCCGCACACAAGGAACTTTTAATTGGAGATTACGACCTTAACATCACTGGTATCCGTAAAAAAGAGGGTGGAACACGGAGCAGCGCCTATAAATCGTGTTATGACGAGATTTTTTGTGGCCCCGACAACTACCGTCCAATCTTTTGGTGGGGAGATGCGGAAAAAGAGGCATATCGGAAATGGGCCGGAATCATCAGGTCAGACTGCTACGAATTGTGGGGTATGAAGCGTACAGGTTGTGCTGGCTGCCCGTTTGGAAAAGATTTTGAACAGGAGATTGGTCTTGTCCATGAGTTTGAACCCAAGCGGTATAGAGCAATGGAGGCTGTCTTCGGGCAGTCATACGAGTACACAAGGCAGTTTTTAGCCTATAGGGAACAGATGAAAAGCCTGCAAAGAAATGCCGATCAAATAAGGCTGGAGGGATTTTATGAATGATGTCAAGCGCGCCCTGATGGGTGACCGGGAGGCGGCCAAGCGGCTGACGGATGCGGGGGTGCTACTGCCATGCCTGGGTTGCAGGGGTGAAGACACAAAGCACAGGGCTGTAATGGCATGCGTAATGATTGAATGCCTGTGTGGGTTTATGGCGGCGGGCTACGACTTGGAAGAAGCACGGCAGATATGGAACACCCGCGCTTCGATTCTGAGCGCGGAGGAAATGGAGATGATCGACAATGAATAGTTTACAAGCCAGCCGGATTGCTGGAGGGAATACAGCTCACAAGAGAGCCTGTTCCGATTTTTATCCGACTCCGCCGGATGCCACTTTTGCGCTGATGAAGTTTCTGGATCTCCAAAAGGGTACAAAAATTTGGGAGCCTGCCTGCGGGGATGGTCACATGGTTCGTGTGATGGAGAAAATGGGGTATCAGGTAATTGGGACGGACATCCAGCGTGGAGATGATTTTCTGACTGCTCCGCTGATGGACTGTGACTGGATTATAACAAACCCTCCTTTCTCACAATCAGAGGCATTCATTCAGCGGTGCATGGAACACGAAAAGCCGTTTGTACTTCTACTGAAAAGCCAGTATTGGCATGCAAAGAAAAGAAAGCCGCTATTTGAAAAGATGCCGCCAGAGTGGATTTTACCGCTGACATGGAGGCCGGACTTTCTATTCAAAACCAGAGGCAGAGGCGCACCGCTGATGGATGTGATGTGGGTTTTGTGGGACCCTGACTACGATCATGGGTGTATTACACGATACTATCCGCTTGATCGGCCAACATTGGAGGAGATGGAGATGCTGGAGGAGCTGGAATGAACCTAAAAGATTTAATTGCTGATGTGAACGTCAACGAGATTTACGAACACATCGAGACTGAAACATTGTCGGAGTGGGTGAACGCATGGCAGAAAGCCGCCCTTTCCGCCCTCCACCCCGTCAGCCGGGAGCAGCTGGAGCGGGTGTGGCCGGGGTGTAGTTTCTGCAAAAATGACGGTGTTCAAGATTATCGTACTGCTGTATGCGTTACGAGATGGGGAATGAGCTACTTAAAAGGACCAGAAATTGAAAGTGACGACATTTTCTATGCCCAGAATCATTTTTGCAGATTTTGCGGCCGCCCCCTCACCCTGGAGGCGTGGAAAGAAATGAGAAAGAGATGGGAGGCGGCGAACGATGCGGATTGAGCGCAAGCGCTATGTGGTCATGCGGAAAAACAGAACAGAGGTCTGGTGCGGTCTAGCAAAGGCTTTTAGTTTTCGTCCCATATCCGAAATAAAAGACGTATCCGTCAAGACATATCGTTCTGAGGCGCAGGCTAGAAGCGGATGTTCTTCGTGGGACAGAGATTTTGAGGTCGTTCCGGTAATTGAGACGATTGCGACTGAGGAGGTGCTGAAAGATGGAAGTACGACCGATTGACGGAAATATACTACGGAAATGGTGCGAAAAGATAATTGACCAAGCGTGCCATCCAGCAACCGTGCAGATCGGGGAGGTATTCCTGGACAAGGTACGCTCTATGCCCACCCTCACCCTGCCGAACGAGTGGGTGAGCGCGGAAAATGCCATGCCGGCAGAACATAAGTCCGTGTTGTGTATCGTGAGCGGGAAGCCGAGGCCGAACATCACACTGGAGGAGGCGTATCAGCTTGGATCGTGGAATAAGGCTGACGGCTGGATCATCGATGAATATCTGGACTGGGAAGATGCTGTTGTCTTGTGGTGGATGCCCCTTCCGGAGCCGCCGGGAAAGGAGGGGTGAGGATGGACGTGAAAGAGGCAATCACTCAACTTACAGGACTGAAGAAATATTGTGAAGGGATGGCGGAATGCGACGAATCTGGAAGCTATGTTTTTGACCTTGATGTTCAGGCGCTTGATATGGCAATCACCGCACTGTCCCCGCCGAACGAGCCGCTAACCATCGAGCAGCTGCGGGAGATGGGAGGACAACCGTATTGGCATGTTGGGTTACGGGAAGAAAGTCCTCCGCCACATTGGAATATCCTTGATCCGTTTTATGCAAAGCATATCGAGGATTACAGATACGGCGAGAACTGGCTCGCCTACCGCCGCCCGCCGGAGGGAGAGGAGGATGCCAATGCTTGAATGCTACAATTTTGAGGAGTGCGAATACAATGCGCAGCCAAAGTGCTGCCTGCCTAATGGAATGGAGTGCCCGCATGGCGTGAAGGCCCATAAACCAACCAACGCCGACCACGAGAAGCTGATTGAGCGGTTAAAGAACGCCGCAGGAGGACCAGAAGACATTAAGATGTGCCAAGACGCCGCCACCGCCCTCTCCACGCTCCAGGCCGAAAACGAGAAGCTGCGGGCCGAGTTGGAACAGGTGAAGCGGTGTATCGAAATTGTAGAAAATCAAAGAGACTCTGCAATCAAGGAACTAGAAAATTATATGGTACAAGATGTTTTAGACGGAAATGAGCCGTGCGCAATCTGTGCGAAAGCATCCGATACGCCATGCGAATATTGCAATCCAAAGTGGCGCGGCCAGAAGGAGGACTGAATATGAAAATAACAATTGATATGGAAAATTTGCAAAGTATTATCGAGGAATCCGCAAAAATCAATACAAAAAACGCCGTCGAGCAGGCAATTATGGACGTTGCTCACGCAAAAGTTGATTCTGTTCTTTGCGGCAAAATTGAGGGAATTGTTAACGATTCGATTGTTGGATATGTCAACAACTATCTTAAAACAACAAAGATTCACATTGGCGGAGGCTGGAACAGCGACAATGTTGAAGAATACACAGCCGAAGAATATCTCAAAAAGCAAATCAAAGACGTGTTTGAGAGTCAGTCCTTTACTGTGAAGCAGAAAGATAGATGGGGTAGTATGAAAGAAGAAAAAGTGTCTTTCCAAGAATATCTCCAGAATTATCTTAACATTGAGGCGGAAGTAAAACCGTATATGGACAAGATGGCAAAGTGCATCAGGGACGATGTAAACAAGAAGGTAAAGACCCTGTTTGATGATGCCATGAGATCTACACTTGCAGAAAATGTCTTTGCGATTGTATCTGCGTCCGATACATATCGTTCCGTCAGTAACAGCTTAAAGATGTTGGGGAATTGAGATGGATGAGTTTGAAAACAGTTGGGAAAATTGCGAATACTGCGAAGAAACATACAAAGAGTGGGATACTGGATATACGGAGTATGGATGTTCGCTTTTTGGTGGGGAATGCGTAGAGTGTTGCCCACTGTCATTCAAATACAAGGTGGAGGACTGACATTGAAATACAAAGTATCATTTAGCGGGTTTGCTTATGTTGAGGCGGATTCTCCGGAAGAGGCAGAGGAAAAAGCTATGTACGAGGATGATGCTGTTTATGAGGAAAAAAAGTGTGAGTCCGTAGAAGAAGTAGACGAGTTTACGGTGAGTTTGGAGAACTGCATGGAGCGGTTGACTTACTGGAACGAGGAATATGGTTGCTGGTCATATCATGGGCCAAGCGGTGAAGCCGCAAAACGCCTCGCCGCCTACGAGGACACGGGCCTGGAGCCGGAAGAGATAGGAGCACTTAAATCTCGTGAGAAAGGCCTTGTGGAGCTTTTGAATGGTGTGTCCTGCGGTTGCGCTGTAACATATACCCGCCTCCGCGAACTGGCCCAGGCGGACAGGGAGGGGCGGTGCGTGGTGCTGCCTGCAAAGCCAGATCAAACTATCTATCAGTGGCGCATAGGTGATGACTGCCCGAGCGTGAGCCGTCTTGATGGCGTACAAATTAACGCAGATGGAGAGATTACATATCCGATTTGGAACGGTTATTTGATAGCTGAAGATTTCGGCAGAACCGTGTTCCTCACCCGCGAGGAAGCCGCACTACGGAGGGAGCAGGATGGATAATAAAACTATACCGCGGATGTATCCCGCTGAATTTGTCGACCGGGAATTAGGGATTAGAACTGACTGCTATAACCACAGCTGCCCATTCAGGGTGAATGATACCAGCAACGCCAACCGTTGCGAGTGTACGGCCTGCCCGAATCGGTGTACGGGCGATTTCTCCATTGCGTGGAACCGGACGCTGACAGATGAAGAGTTGGAAATCATTCAACGGATTGTGGACGATCACGAACGGAGGTGGAGCGAATGAAGGAGTACATCGAGAGGGTAACTGCGCTGAACGCGCTGATAAGGGCATTGGGGTATTGCCAGTGTGCCAATGATGTGATAACTCGTATCCCCGCCGCCGACGTTGCGGAGGTGAGGCACGGAAGATGGGAAAGGGTTTCAACCGCAAGCGGAATCATTTCAAGAGTTAGGTGCTCTGTTTGTGCTGGAACACAGCCGCTAACATTTGAGAATATGCCATACTGTCCAACGTGCGGCGCTCGCATGGACGAGGAGGACGGGCATGAGATTAGCTGATGTTGACATGATTTATGACGAAGTTGAGAAACAATATAAAGGGGCAACTGGCATTGAACGTAACTGTAACCGTAATTTTCTTAATTTGATTTGTCATGCCCCCACCATCGACGCCGTGCCTGTGGTCAGGTGCCGGGAGTGCATATACTACAAAATCTGCGACGAATGGGAAACTGGCAAGCGGATGCTATGCGAAATCCATCATCACTCATACTTAGACCACGACGGAGACGAACATTTTTGCTCTTGGGGCCAGCGAAGGGAGGCCGAGCATGATAAACACCCATCCGACCCGCTGTAATATCTGCGGCGGGCGTGTGACCTATGGTTCTAATGCCCGTGTCTATGGACGGGAGTACGGAAGCGGATATTGCTACCTCTGTGAGCAGTGCGGGGCCTATGTAGGGACGCATAAGCCCCGCCCACGGGAAGCCCTGGGTCTGTTGGCTGACGAACCGATGCGGACAGGGAAAAAGATGTGTCACGCTCTCTTTGACCCGCTCTGGCAGGGAAAGCCAAAGGCCCACAAGAAGCGCAACGACCTTTACCGCTGGCTGGCCCATGAGATGGAAATACCAATCGAGGATTGCCATTTCGGGTACTTCGACATTGACCAACTCCGGCGGGCGTACATCATTCTGAGAGGCGTACAGGACAAGCAGATGCGGTATGACAACTGCGGGAGAATCCATTTTGAGGAGGCCGCCCATGAGGTTTCGGAGTAAGACGGGCGAAGTCGCACTTACCATTGAACAGGCATTAGAGCAGTTTTGCGATAGCAAAAAAGATTGCGACTATTGCGAGCTTCGGGAACCCGTGCAGCAATACGCAGGGACAAAGAGGCCGTGTCATGAATACGTAAGAGCCAACCCTCACGAAGCCGCTCGCCTGATGGGCTATGAGGTGGTGGAGGATGATGAACCACGCACTTGTTTTAACTGCATTGGGTGTGAAATTGAGAAGGACTTTGACCCACAGGAAGGGTGCAAAAATTGGGTGAAAAGGAAGGAGGCCAACATGGACAAGCCGAGAATTTGTGAGGTGCTGGGGTTCGATGTGGGAGAACAATTCTACATTGCAGATTCGTACTGCAATCCATATCACATTACCCCGGAAGGGCTCATAGAAGACAAAGATGGGGACGTTCAAGACTGCATTGCATTAGACCTTATCAACTACCCCGACCGCATCATCCGCAAGCCCCGCTGGACGCAGCAGGAGGTGGAGGACGCAAAGAATATCAAGAGGATGTTCTGTTCTGGAACATTTCCAAATTTTACACATATCCAAAAAGACGAACTGGGGCGGCCTGCAATGGTAGATTGCCCTATGCGAGATAATAATGGGTGGTTCTTTGTTGGCCTGGAGAAAGGGATGTTCCCCTCTCTCCGTCCCGACGAAACCGTCACCCTTGACGAGATCATCGGAGGTGCCCAATGAGAGAAATCCTTTTCAAAGCCAAGCGGCTGGATAATGGTGCGTGGGTGGAAGGAAGTCTGATTACATACAAGGACGGCACAGCATTTATCTGTTGCGAGGACTATATTCCAGATGTCCTAAACAAGTACGAGGTCGACCCCTCCACGGTCTGCCAGTACACCGGTCTGACCGACAAGAACGGGAAGAAGATTTTTGATGGGGATGTTGTAAGACGAGAAACCGATTACTACGGAAAGCATAAAGTTTATGACGAACCAGTTGTATGGGAAGATGACATAGAAAAGGGTTTTTTGGGAGAACCGTACACAAGCGGATATTGCATTCACGGCGGTAATTGGGAAGTCATCGGTTCCATCCACGACGGGGAGGGGGGCAATCATGCTTAAGCTAAAGAACTGCCCGCATTGCGGCGGAGAAGTAATGCTCTGTAAACTGAATACTATGGTTTCTGTTGCAGAGTTCTCTATTGTATGCACAGATTGCGGATTGGAAACTCACATTTACACAAACCCCATGGCGAACTGTTGCTTTGATATGGGCGAGGCAGTCAGAATTATCATTGAAAAATGGAACAGGCGCGACGGGGAGAGCGGGCAGCATGAGGAGATCGTTGGAGGTGCGGATGAAGTGCAAGAAGTTTTTGGAGATGGGCAAAGATGAATGAATTTCTTCGCTTCATAGACAATCTTACAGAACGCCGGAAAGTTTGGCTAGAAATAGCATATTCTTCTGTTGTTGATTGGTGCATAATCGTACATCTTATTGTAGAAAACGAAAAGAAATGCGTAGTCAATGTACAACATTGTGATATGGAGTACGCATTTGCAAAAGCCCATGTTGAGTTGAAAGAGTGGCTTTTAGAAAATGAAGGGGGATATTGATGGTTCGTAGATACCATTTCCCTGGTGATATGTATTCTGATGCGCAGTGGGAGTGGGTATCGCTCAAACGCGCAGAAGGATATTCTATGCGGCAGCTATCAACTTTCTTGGGGCTTAACACAGATGCGATTTTAACGGCGTTGCGGGTCCGAGGATTAGCACCACAGGAAAGACCGACGGAGCCGCTTAACAGAGACGAGTTTAACGCATTGGCGGAGGTATATGATGCCAGATAATATTACAGCAGCTAGAATTTGCCCTAATTGCGGTAGAGAAGGAGTTGTTTATGGAAGTCATACGGTTATGGGAGGTAGGATAGAACGTCACAGGAAATGTCAATTTTGTGGAGAACGATGGGCCACAATTGAGAAGTATTACCGGCCAATCAGAAAAATCATGGACTAGAGGTTGACAACTAGAATATCATGATATATGATTTAATGGGGATTTTTAAGAAAATTTAAAAATAACAAACAGTTATATGAAGGTTGTGTTTGGGAGTAATAAGTAATGGGCTTAACAAAATATGAGATGGAAACTATCTACAACTACAATCAGGAAGGGCCTCTTGCCTCCTGCTACACGATGGACCGTGCCTTGATCCGCCGCTTAGATATACTTGCCGAAAAACACAAAGAAATTACTTTACTTAGAAGTGGTGAAGGAATGAGGGAATATACTTTCCCCAAGAAGTGGATTAAAGTCCGCGCTCCAAAGGAACTGTCGGACGAACAGCGTGAAAACATGGCAAAGAGAGCGCGAGAGAGGTTTGGGTTTGCGAAGGTAGGTGATTAAATGTTAAAAATCATGAAAGAACTCTGGGATAAAAACAAGGATAAGCTCAGAACAGAACTGTCCTCAAGAGATGATCTGAATGAATGTAGCTATGTAGACCTTGTAAAGATTGCCTTTGATAAGATTTATAATGATGATAGCCGACTCGACAATGAGAATCTTTTTATAGACAGAGTTCACGAAATTGATGATGGCGACTATCAAGGGACTTTGATTTATCTGATTCCATTCAATTCCTACCAGCCGGACCCGGAAGACTATCTCATGACTTTTGCGTGGTATGGGTCCTGTTCTGGATGTGATGCTTTGCAATCCGCGCAATCATGGGGAGACGGAAAACTAACGGAGCAACAGGTAAAAGACTTTATGAACATCTGCAAAGACTTGATCTGCAACGCTATCAAACCTTACAACTATGGATGGAGACATGATGATAGATTTGATGTCGTGGAGGAGGGTGACAACTCTGAACAAGAATGATACGACTATGGAGCAGGGGAAAGAACTTGTTAAGCGCAAGATGAAGCCAAGAGGCGGGAACTCACCTGTGATTGGAGATAACGGGGTACATACTCAGCCCGGCGACAATGCTAAGTATGCTGGAGTGCTTGCGACTATCCTTAGTTGGGGGGATGTTGATAAGTCCGATGTTCAAGCTCTGGAAGATAGGTTCTGGAAGTTCGTTCACTATTGTTCGGAGCATGACGTTAGAGTGACCAATCAAGTAACATACCTTGCACTTGGCTTGAACAAAGATGAAGTGTATGATTGGGAAAATGGGCGTTCACGCAGCTCTGCGCACTCCGAATTCATTAAAAAAGTTAAGAAATTTTGCGCCGCTTACCGCGAAATGTTGGGCGCTGACGGCAAGCTAAATCCGGTAACTTTAGTATGGTGGCAAAAGAACTATGACGGCCTTGTGGACAAATCCGAGGTTGTTCTTACTCCCAACAATCCGCTAGGGACTATAACCGACCAAAAGCAGCTTGAAGAGCGGATCGCCGGGTCTGTGGTGGTGGAGGAGTAAACGACTATCAGCGACTATTTCAGGAACTTTTTGGAAGTCAAAGGACTATGAAACGACTATTTGGAGGCTGCGACTATGGATGAAAATCCGTCAGGAGTTATCGACTATAAATTTTGCCCTCTGCTTATGAGTGGATGCCGAGCAAGCGGTGGTATCACTTTGAACGATATGTATTTGTGCCCCGGCTCCCGCTGCGCCCGGTAGGACGCAAACAAGAGCCGTTGCGCTGTTCTCTCCCTGGCCCGCAACAAATAATAATACCCCGGCTTGCTCCCTGATGGAGTGGGCCGGGGTTGCTTTATGCCTTGTGTGGCGCTGTGCGGGCCGCTATGGGCCGTTTTGGCGAGTGGAAATATAGGGACACTACAGGGTGGCAAGGCCGCCTTGCGGGCCTGCAAATGGCCTTTACTGAAGCTTTGCGTTTTACCTTTCTCCTGCCCCGCTGGATACGGGCGCAAAAATGCCGCCTGCTGACCATAGGAGGCCACACAAGCGGCGGGAAGCTACTGGAGGGCATAGGGACATGAGCAAAAGAAAACCCGCCCCAGGAAGCTCCAGGGCGGGCGGTGGTATTATGCTAATATCTCAATTACAATCGGGTCATGTATGACGATCTCCCCAGAGTCCTCGCCGTAGTCCCACGAGTTGCCAGCAATGACGGCCACATAATCGCCGTAATAGTAGCCGTGCCGTTGCGCCTCGTTGATGGAGTCCCAACGCATAGCAGACACGCCGGGCAGCTCCTCGCCGGTATCGTCTCCGTTGTCCCAGATATGGGAGCAGTGGGACATAGTGCCGGGAGAAAACGGGACATCCTGGACGCGGACGCCCACGGCCTCATAGTTATATAACGCGCTGGCGGCTATATTCTCAACGCGCTGGATCATATCTGGGGACAATCTCATGTATAGCACCTCTTATTGATTGTATCTCGCCCGCTTGAGGCCGTCAAGATTTTTTGGCAAGCTCCCATATCACCATGAGCGGTAGGAGCAGAATAAAAAGTACGATCAAGCAAGGCACCCCCTTTCAACAGGGAGCGCCCCGGCGGGCCAGTAGCCGCGCCGGTAGACGATGCACCAACGGTCGAGATCGTAGATCAGCGCCCCGGCCTCTTGCCGGTATTGCTTGAGTGCTTGCCGGGCCTCTTTTTGGGTTTTGTAGTCCCCGCGTTCGTCTGTCCCTATATCGGGGCTGTATGTGATGATTTGATAGCTCATTCGGGGGTCACCTCCTCGCGGATATAGGTTGCTTGGTAGTATCCGCGCATATCCAGCGCGACATTATACCGCTTGCAGATGCGGCGGACTGTCTCGATGGTTTGCCAGGTCTCACGCGTGGGATATGGCCCGTTGTAGTTATGCCGGGCAATAAGCACCGGGACCGGCTCCGCATCGTCTGCGGTGGAGCGATAGATCGCGCTGCTGTCTGTCTGTATACCTACGGCCATAAGCCGGGCCGCGATACGGTCAAGGACTGATTTTTTCATTTTTTGCCTCCATTTCCAGCGTAAAAATGGCCCAGCGGAGCGCGGCGGCGCTTTCGGTATCCCGCTCACGTTCCGCCCGGCGGAGCAGGTCATAAAGCCGGTCAATCTGAATTTCATCAAGCGTTTTAGCCATTGTAATATTCTCCATTCTCCGGCGGGCGGGTCAAAAGCGGGTGATTTCCTGCCCCTCGCTGGCCACGCAGGGAAGAAATGTTCCCAGGCGGGCCGGGTCTGTAAACAGGTTATAGCCGTCAATGCCCACGAACTGGGCAATTTCCACGACGTCCCCGTGTGCGTCCTTGTTGATGTAGCGGCGCAGGGTGTAGGCTCTGCCCTCGTAGATGTACCGCCCGCCGTCCTGATAGTAGGCGTTGGCCTCGTCCAGCGTGGCGGCGGCGATCTCGTCAACGGTCATTGTCAGCCGCCCGGCGGCGTCTCTGTATCGTTTCATCGTGCGGCCCTCCGTTTAGTAAAGTTCGGCGCTCTGCTTGCTATATTCGCGCCGCGCGGCCATGTATGCGGCCCGCTGCACGTCGCTAAAGTTGCAGGCATCGAAAAACGCGTTGAGATCGTCGATATTTGCCACGCCGGAGCAGTTGCCGAAGCAAGAACACACGTCAAAATCGGCTTGCCAGTTTATACCGTATTCGTGATTAAACATCTCACGGAGAAATGCGTCTTTCCAGTATTCCGCATGATCCTTTTCGGGCTCGGCTTTTTCAAGCGTGGAAAGAAGGCTTTCCCCGATTTTCACAAAATCAGCGTCCTTTTGGTCGTAGTACGCCATAAATACGGGGCTGAAAATCATAGTTTTGATTTTCTTTTTCAGTTTTTCCCGCTCCTGATCTGGGCCGCAGAAAAACATGGAAATGTGGTCCCGGCGCAGTCCGTAGTAATTGCGGATGTAGTATTCTTTCGTTTGCTTGTCCTGGTAGTTGATTACTGTTTCCATCTCGTCGGCGGTAAATAGTTTTCTGCTGAGGCTGTCAAGGTAAAATACCCGCAGTTCGTCGCGGCTCTTGTCCTTGTGGTGCAGTTCGTAGTCATCAGCGTATTTGATATGGTGCCCATCGGCAAACACAAGAACGGAATATCCAAAATAGCCGCCAAAGTCCACAAAATAAATCTGGTGTCCTTTAATCTCTGTGACCTCTATTGCCTTTGCTGCGGCCTGCGCTTCTGTCAGCGCTTCAATATCGCGGATCGTGTATTCTTTCATTTCTGTTTTCCTCCTTGTCATGGAGGGCCGCCCGTGGTATAATGGGCGTGCCCTGGTTTGGTGGTACTTGCTGGGGCTTCTCTTTGCCCTGGCCACTGTTGCGAGTAGTGGCCGGGGCGTTTTGTTTGCCCTCGTTACCTCCGGGGAGGGGTGTTGGTTACTCCGCATACAGCCCAGAGGCCGCAAGATGGAGGGCCTCGGAGATGGCGGCATCCCTAGCGGATGGGCCATAGCCGGGGATTGTCTTGCTGACTGCGGGCGCGGGTCGCTCCCCGCGGAGGCAGGCGTAAGCATCTCCCCACGCCTCCAAAAGGTAGCTCGCGTCTTTGCCCTGGTTGTACTGCCGGACGGCGACGCGATAGCCCCGGAGCTTCTTCTGCTGTCCCCGATTCTCCCAGCGCTTGGAATCAAACCGGGACGCGCTGCGCTTAGGCTGCATCATTGAGGCCGGGACCAATACAATAATAGTCTTGCTGCTGGCGTCATACGACCCTCGGACGGTCTCGCAGTTAGCATAATGCCGCTTATAATCGCGGTACTGCATCTTGACTTCTTCCATTTTCTTTCCCTCCCGGCCTGTGGCCTTGCTTTTCCCTGCCGGTTGTGTTACACTAGGGGCGACATGTGGCAGGCCATGCCGCCCCGTGTTCTTTGTTAGATAGCCGCTTACTTGTTCAGGGTAGGGCGGCTATCTTTTTTTACTGCTTGGGGATGGCCTCTCGGATAATGCGGGCCGCGTCCTGTGCGTCCTTGGCCGTGGCCTCTACCAGCCTTGCCAGTGTTTCGAGGTATGACGCTAATTCGGTTTGGGTCATGCTATCAATCTCCATTTCGTTTACCTCCTGCCCGGTGAATTCAGCTCGGTTTCCCTTGCTGTGATTGTATGATAGCATATTTGGTTATATATGTCAATAGGGTCTTATTGATTAAATGAAATAATTTTCAATGGAACAAGAACCCATGCGACACATATATTATATGTGAAACCAGCGTTTCCATTGAGTATACCTATATGACAAGCCGGATTGCGGGCCGGTACACCCCTGGGGGGTAGAGAAAGCGCCCGCCCCCCTACCTCACCACCGAATTGTGCGACACGCTCAAAAAGACCTTTTATTTGAAAAATATTTCAAAATTCTATTGACACATAAAGAAACACATGGTATAGTATAGTCAAAGGAGGCGGAGTAAATGAAGATTGGATATGTTAGGTGTTCGAGCGTAACGCAGAACCCGGAACGCCAGGAGGTTCTTATGGATCGGCTTGGCGTTGATAAGGTTTATATTGATATGTGTAGCGGAAAGAATATGCAGAGGCCGCAGTTGCAAGCCATGTTGGACTTTATGCGGGAGGGCGATACGATTATTGTTGAGAGTTTCAGCCGTCTTGCAAGGAGTACAAAAGACCTTTTGGAAATCACAGATATTATGACGGCGAAGGGTGTCGAGTTCATCAGCCAGAAGGAGACGATTGATACCAAGACTCCGGCGGGACGGATGTTGCTGACTATTCTCGCGTCCATCAGCCAGTTTGAGAGAGAGTGCATCCGCGAGCGCCAGCAAGAAGGAATTGAATTGAAGAAAGCTCGCGGAGAGTATAAGGGGCGTGTTCCTATTAAAATCGAGGATGCTGATTTTGAGGAACAATACAAGGCATGGCGTTCAAAAATCATTACAGCAAAAAAGGCAATGAGCAATCTTGGGTTAAAGCCGAACACATTTTATCGAAGGGTTGCAAAGTGGGAGGAAAGCCACGGACAGTATGACCCGAAACTGGACAGATACTATAAGGAGGATAACTGATGGATGAAAAAGTGTTCAATCATGGCCTGTTGTCTTATCTTGAAGAAAAAGTTGTAGAGAATGGAACGATGCACATAGATTCTGTTTTTCGATTTGAGAAAAACCCAGAAGATTTGCCTGCGTTCCTTTGGATAGCAAAAGAGAAAAATTGCACTATTGTTTTTGAAAACGAGGGATACACATTCAAGCCGCAGTCAGAAAACGACACAGGTGATGCCGCAATTCTTTCTGGGCTGATGATTTACATGAATATGGGGAAAACATTGTTTGGCAAGCGGGTAAATTATCTGATGAACCTTTTGACGAATGATAAATGGATTTCAAGTGAACCGGCCTGAAATTTTTCAAAATGCAAAAAGACGGCTCCATCACAGTAGCAGCCGCCTGTAAGCAGATGGGAATTAGCAGGAGTCAGTGGTATGTGCTGGCAAGGAGATCGGACTAAAATTCCGCGCAAAACAAAAAAGGAGATTTGAATATGTATAAGAAGGCAATACGGAACAGCAAGGCTCTGATTGTGTTTTGTTTGTTTGCAGTAGCGTTTGGGGCCGGTAATTTCATGTGGGGTATGGTATCAGGAAGGCTGTTTTCAATCATTTCAGGATTATTCTGCGCTATTGTCTGCGGATTTTGCGTTATGAGAAGTATAAAGACGATTGAAGCATATGTAAGAATGAAGCAACAGGCAGAAGCATTGATCGAAAGACAAAAAGATTTCATGGAGATAATGAATAAAATTCAGGGGAGGGTGTCCGAACAAAATGGACTGGATCAAATGCGCTGATAGGATGCCGACAGACGGGGAACTAATTCTTATCACGAGTGAAAGTTGGATGGATAAGCATAGATATGTGTGGGAGACACAGGCAAGATGGCACAACGGTTTTTATGAGGTTTGGGAAGATGATGGACTTGCATGTGGGTGGGCATCTGGCCGATTTGCCGGGTCAAAGGTAACTCACTGGATGCCGTGGCCTGAACCGGCGGAGGATTAAATATGTATAAATATGATATACCGTATCCCAAACCTGACCAATTATCTTTGAACATTAACGGGATTCCGATCAATATTTCAAAAAGAAAAGACTACCTTATCTCGAAAATGAAAGCGCATAGGAGAGAAATGGTACTGTCTGGTGCTGATGAATGCGCGAAATATGAAATTTTGGATTATCATGGAAACATTATTTTGAGGAAACAATATAAAAAGGGAGAATATGACCAAACAAATTCAGAATACCATGTTAAAAAGGAAAAGAAAATCAATTACATTAGGAATGGCGATTTCAATTTGATCGCGGATGATAGCGGGAATATCTTAACCGACGAAAAAATGTTAATGTTCTTATATGACTTTCGATTTCATAACAGGATACCAGTGATGATTACCAATGATGCATTGGTATCACTTGCAACATATAAGCCGAAAACGAAAGAAGAATTTGTTTCTTTGCATGGTTTGGGGCAAAAAGTATACGACAAATGCGGAGAAATGTTTATAAATGCGATAGAAAATTTTGAAGAAAAGAAATAAAATATTGTGAGTGCCAAGTGCCTCTCCAGATGGAGCGAACAGTGCCAAGTGCCTTTTATCCTACGGGATAGGAGGCACTTTTTTAATGGAAATTCGGGAGTTGGTAAAGAGGGCATTTCAGAGAGATTTGTCCGACCCATCTGCGCTATCTGATGCGTTTGATTCGATCAGATTGTTGGAGCCAGAAGATTTTACGCTGGCGCATGAGCGGAACAAGGAAGTGCGGCGGCTGTCTGCGAAATTCGCCACAGAACAAAAAAGCATCCGTATGTTCGAGCTGAACAAGCGGAGTCTGCTGTTTGATGCGCCGTATGATTTTGATGCGCATTGCCGGTATATTGAGTGGAACCGAGAGCCCTCAAAGAGGTTCTACTTGCCCAGACGGAAGCAGTTATACAGGATTGCAAAAGCGTTGCAACGATTGGCCGATAATGAACTGGACCTACTGGCGATCTCTCTTCCCCCTGGAGTGGGAAAGACCACATTGGCTCTGTTCTTTCTGACTTGGCTTGGAGGGAGAAACCCAGAAAAGCCGATTTTGGGCGGTTCTCATTCGAACGCATTTTTGCGCGGAGTATATGACGAGTGTATTCGTATTATGGACCCGCAGGGGGATTATCTTTGGAATGACGTGTTTCCGGTAGTCAAGGTGGTCAAGACCAACGCCCAGGATATGATGATTGATCTTGGAACAGACCCGAAGAAGGGAAAGCGATTTGCAACATTGGAGTTCTCGTCTGTTGGGTCAGGAAACGCAGGTAAAGTCCGAGCTGAAAATCTGCTTTATTGCGATGACCTGGTTGATGGCCTGGAGAGTGCACTGTCGAAGGAACGAATGGATAAACTCTGGAATCTATACGCAACAGATTTGCGGCAGCGGAAAATTGGAGATTGCAAGGAGCTTCATATTGCGACTCGATGGTCAATCCACGATGTTATAGGACGATTGGAACAGTCCTACGGGGAAAGTAACCGGGCAGAGTTTATTGTCATGCCAGCGCTAGATGAAAATGACGAGAGTAACTTTGACTACGGGAACCACGCTGGGTTTACTACGGCATTTTATCATGAGCAACGCGAAGTAATGGACGATGCAAGTTGGCGTGCTCTCTATATGAACCAGCCTATCGAGCGCGAGGGTCAGTTGTATAGCGAGGATGAGCTGCGCCGGTACTTTGAGCTTCCTGATAGAAAACCAGATGCAATTCTGTTTGTGTGCGATACAAAAGACAAGGGCACTGATTACTGCGTCATGCCGATCTGCTATCAATATGGGAATAACTTCTACTGCGAAGATGTGGTATGTGACAACAGCAATCCAGAGGTTGTAGAGGCTCGGTTGGTCTCGAAACTCGTTCAGCACAAGGCTCAGATGGGACAGTTTGAAAGTAACAGCGCCGGTGGGAAAGTGGCGGAGAAAGTGCAGAAAGAAGTCAAAGAGGCTGGCGGAATTGCAAAAATCACGACGAAATACACTACCTCAAATAAGGAAACTCGGATAATAGTAAATAGTCCGTTTATTAAGGATCGTGTGCTATTCAAGGATAATTCTGTCATAAAAAAGGACAAGGAATATAGGCGGATGTTGAATTTCCTTTGTAGTTACACAATGGCGGGGAAAAACCGCAACGATGATGTCCCTGATGCGTGGAGCCTATTTGCCGAATATGTCCAACAACTTGAGGGAAACAAGGTTGAAGTATTTAAGCGGCCATTTTAAAATCTCGAATAATCCATTAGACACATATAGATATATAGGTTGTTATCTTAACAACGATTGATGTATAATATATTTGGGTAAACATAATTATCCAATTTCCCTCCCCTTTCGGGTTTTGTACCAACCGCGGCCCAAAGGCCAACCCACTCCCCCGGCGGGGTATCTAGTAAGCAGATATTAAACGGAAAGGAGAGCCTCTCTTGTACGTTTCCTGCCGGGGGACTCCCTTCACGTTAACCTGCTCCAGAGTTTCGCAATCGAAGCCGACATACGGAGCAGATAACGACTGAGCGGTGGCGGAATAGGTAGACGCTATGGTGACGGGTAGGGTGGCACCTATTATCCTGCTGGCGGAACGGGTATTATCCCTCGGGTTTGCAGGCCGCTGTAATGCGCGACGGGCGTTAGGTAGCAATCCACTCATGTGAGGTGCAAATCCTCACCCGCTCAAACAATATACGGGTGTAGCTCAATGGAGAGCGCCGGTCTCCAAAACCGGAGGTTGGGGGAACAGAGCCTTCCACCCGTGCCAGATGTATGGTTCCACAGCTCCACGAAGAGAAAACGGGCCTTCCCTGTGCGCTGTGCGAAAGCGGCAGGGCGAAGAATATTTAATTGGCTGACCCCGGCTCAATAAACTAAAACGGTTCCGACCGACGACACCGGCGGAGGGGTTGAGATGTACCGTGATTGCTATACGATGAAACTGGCTTACCCCTGCGAGGCTGACGGATGTAGGTGCGGTTCCGACTGTCTTAGGACAAGGCCGGATTGTAACAGGATAGCTGACGAAGATTCGTATAGTAATTGTGATGTGATACCGCATATCGGATTACATAGAAGCAGTGAATATATGCCGCAGCACGATGCAGCCCACGTATCAGGGCCGGAGGGTCGCGCCCTCCATGCGGCAACATCGTCCTTTACGGGCATTAGACAATGCGCTCCAAAGGCCAAGGAGCTGACTGTGGAAAGACACTATACTGGGAAGTCTACAGCGTCTGACAGCCCCGGAGAAGGAAAGTGACGCCCGCCTGTCATGGAGGCGGAAGCGGTGGCAGCTATGACCTGCCCCGGCGCTATCCCGCTGAAAACTACCTGTACCGGATCGGGTAAAGTACCATATGGCATATCCATATGACGCAGGTGTGACAATTTAAGCGGGAAGCGCACATAAACGGCCAGATAGCTCAATGGCAGAGTGGGCGGCTTTGACCCGCAGGATAGTGGTTCGACTCCACAGCTGGCTACCAGAATTGCGGCGTATCTCTCCGGAGTACGCTTGCCGGGGCGGATGTGTCCAAACCGGCTATATGTTGCCTCGCAGTTGCGAGAGACGGGAGCGGTGCCAAAGACCGAAAGGAGTCGTCCATTGAATGAAGATTGACATTTATTGTCCTGTTTGCGCTGCCGCCGGTATCAATCATGGAAAAGGGCGGCTTTTGATGCAGGTGGATAGCAAGGCAGTGGGTGTTGTTTACCCATACTGTAAGGCTTGCAAAAAGAACATCAAAATCGAATTGAAAGGCGAAAAGAGCGCCTGAAAATATATAGTTTAGTGCCAAGTGCCTCCGGGCAATGCCTGGACGAAGCGTGCCGAGTGCCGAGAGTGGACCTTTACGGGTCTGTTCTTGGCACTTTTTTTGTTGTTCTGGAGGTGACAAGGTGACTGAAAACGATACTGTTCGGGCTATATCCGAATGGCCGGTTGATGGCCTGACTGGTCGGCGCAAAATCTACACCGCAAAAAAGAAAGTCACCCCGGAAAACGTGGTGGAGGTGCTGGGTAAGGCGCTGGCCGTACATCGCATGAACAGGGCAGAAATGTCCTATTTGTTTGACTATTACAAAGGAAAACAGGACATCCGCTTAAAAGATAAAATCGTCCGCCCGGAGATCAACAACAAGGTGATGATTAACCGGGCGAACGAAATCGTGGTCTTCAAGTCTGCTTACCTCCTGGATGGCCCAATCCGCTATGTGTCCAACGGTGGAGAAGATGATATTTCCGCCAGTGTGAACACGCTCAACGAGTATATGCGATCTGAGAGTAAAGACACACTGGACAAGGAATTAGCGGACTGGATGCACATTTGCGGCATAGCGGTACGCATGGTACTCCCTGACGAAGCTGGTGAGGAGGACGGTTCCCCGGCATCCATCTACACACTCGACCCGCGAGCGGCGTTCTGCATTTACCATAGCGGCGTAGGGCAGAAAAAGGTCGCTGGTGTTCTGGAACAGGTAGACGAGGAGGGCCAGCCATACTTCTGCGTTTACACTCCTAAATGGTATTTCGAGGTGCAGAATGGCCAGATCACAAAGCAGGAAGCCCGCACCATCCCCTATATCCCCATTGTGGAGTATGTAAACAATGACGCCCGCATGGGTGCGTTTGAGCCGGTCATTCCCATTCTGAATGCCATCAATATGATTGAGTCCAATAGATTGGACAGTATTCAAGATTTCGTCAACGCTTTTGACGTGTTCCAAAACTGCGAGTTGGAGAACGGACAGTATAAGGAGCTGGCAAAGGGCGGCATGGCAATCACCATCAAGAGCGTTCAGCCCGGCATGGAGGCCAAAGTATACCGCATTGCGTCTGAACTGAACCAGACCAATACGCAGACCATTGTGGACGATTTGGAGGACGCATATCTGACCATCTGCGGGATGCCAAACCGGAATGGAGGTTCCTCTACCAGTGATACCGGGCAGGCGGTCATTTACCGTGATGGGTGGTCTTCCGCTGAGAGCCGGGCCAAGGACACGGAAAAGACCTGGGAGCGGTCGGAACGGGAGTTCCTGCGGCTGGTGCTGTATATTTGCCGGGAAACTGGCGATTTAGGTTTGCAGCTATCCGACATTAAGCCGGAGTTCACCCGCAAGAACCTGTCCAATATCCAGTCCAAGGCGCAAGTTCTAGCGGAGATGCTGAACAATAGCAAAATTCATCCGAAGTTGGCGTTCCAGTACAGCGGGCTATTCAGCGACCCAGAGGAGGCTTACCGTATAAGTTCCCAATATGCCGAGGAACAGCAACGCAAGATGGAGCGGAGTTTGAGAGATGAACTGAATACCAACAGGGACACAAATATAACTGTGGAGGAAAGAAACAATGATGTCTCCGTTTCGGAATGACCCGTTCAGCATGGTATATCAAGCATTTCAGAACCTTTATCCTGGAAAAGAGTGCGAGTGCTACTTTGAGCCTGACTTGAAAGCAGACGATGGAGACAAGGCGTATGGTCTCACAAATTTCTGCGATGATGGAGAAATTCAAATTTTAGTAGACCCGAATGTGGACATTGAAAACGCAACAGAAATTTTTGCACACGAACTTGCACATGTAGCCGTTGGATATGACGCTAAACATGGCCCGGAATGGGATGCCGCTTTTGATGCAATTCTCGATGAATACAACCGCATAGGGGATGAACTGTTTGGAAAACAAAAACCCTTATGACCTCACCGATAAAGCCATCGACCTTTTGAATAGGAGGGCGGTCAAGCGGTTTGAGGACGCCAAAGACGAAGCGGCGCTGGCGAAATTTGATGAACTCAATGTGCTGGAAGTCACCCGAACACTGTATCAAGACCTCGCCCATGATAATCAGGAAATCTTTCTTGAACTGGCGCAAGAGCGGTATCAGGAGACCGAACCGCACGGAAAGGAACCACCTGATTTAGCGTGGTTACTGGCATTGCTGGCGGCGTACAACGCTGTGACGAAATACCAGTATTCCCACGAATGGGAGCGCAAGCGTGACCGCACAGCGGAGGCTATTAACTCGACCACCGCAAAGGTCACAGAGTTTCGACGGGGCCTTTCCTACTGGGCGCAGATGACGGAATGGTATGCGGTGGAAGTCACAGACCAATCCACACTGAAAGCATTTCAAGACAGCGGTGTGCGCTATGTGAAATGGAACACCATGAATGACGGGCGTGAGTGCTCCGCTTGTAAGGAACGAGACGGGAAAATTTATCCCATCCGGAGCATACCAAGCAAGCCCCACCCTGGTTGCCGGTGCTGGTATACCCCGGCGGAGAAAAAGTGAATTTAAGCGGCCCAGCCGTTTGAATATGGCCCCAGAGAAGGGGCGGTACAAATCTCCCAACAGCGAGAGAACGCTTAATAACCCAAAAACATAGTGAGAGAACACTTACAAAACCCAAAAGGAGAATTTACATGAAGATTTCCACCGACAGCATCCAGGGCTTCGCGGAAATGAGCGACGCCGACAAGGTTACTGCCCTGCTGGGGCTTGATGTGCCTGACCCGGTTGATCTGAGCGGCTATGTGAAGAAAGAAGTTTTCGATGCCAAGGCTACCGAGGCGGCCAACCTGTCCAAGCAGCTCAAATCCAAGATGACCGATGACGAGGCCGCAAAGGCGCAGGCTGACGCTGACCGCAAGGCGCTGGAGGACAAGTACACCGAACTTCTGCGCAAGTCCACTATTGCCGAGCACACCGCCCGCTATATCGCCATGCCGGGCTATGACGAGAAGCTGGCCCGCGAGACAGCAGAGGCGCTGTTTGACGGCAAGATGGATGTGGTCTTTGCCAATCAGCAGAAAGCCAACGCTGCCTATGAGAAGAAGTTGCGGGCTGATCTGGTGAAGCAGGACCCGAAGCCTGACGGTGCTGGTGGTGGAGAGGGCGGCAAGGATGAGGCCGTGGAGTTTGCCAAGAAACTGGGCAAGCAGCGGGCCGATGCCCTCAAAAATGCAAACGAAGGTTTGAAACATTACTTTTGATTGAAAAGGAGAGAAACAGATGAAGTTTACCAAGACTTCTGTTGGCGGCACCGTTGAGATTCTGGCCGCTGACGATTTTGTGGCGATTCCCATTTGTGTCACAGAAGCCGCTGCTGTCCCTGCCGGTATGCCCATGACCGCTGCAGGCAAGAAGGTGGCCGCTACCTCTTATGCTACCGCTGTTGGTATGCTGCTGTATGATGTGGACCCGACTGAGAATCCCAATGGTGCTCTGCTGGTACAGGGAGTTGTGGACAAGAAAAAGATCGAGGACCATGCAAGTATTACGCTGGACGCCACTTTCGACGTGCCCGGCATTATCCTGCGGGACAACATTGGCGTGAACGAGTAAGGAGGGATACATAATGGATTTGAGAGAAGTTTTTACTCCCGCTGCGATTGCGGCAAACTGGACTGAGGTTGCCTCAAACCAGATTCCCTACCTGGGTGCTACGCTGTTCCCCGCCCGCAAGAAGGCTGGTCTTGACTTGTCCTGGCTGAAAGGCTCCCGTGGGCTGCCTGTCTCTCTGATGCCCTCCGCATTCGACACGAAGGCCACCTTCCGTGATCGGATTGGATTTGAGAAACTGGAGACCGAGATGCCTTTCTTCCGCGAGGGCTATAAAATCAAAGAGAAGGACCGCCAAGAGATGCTGCGGGTACAGGAGTCTAGCGACCCCTATGCTGCCGAGGTGATTGCCCGTGTATTTGACGATACCCGTGACCTTATTGACGGCGCGAACGTTGTTCCTGAGCGCATGATTATGCAGCTGCTGTTCCCTGAGGGTGGCGATGTGGGTATTGCGATCAAGGCAAATGGCGTGAACTATACCTACAAGTATGATACGGACGGCTCCTGGAAGACCTCTAACTACACCGCACTGACTGATACAGCCACTTGGGACAAGCCCTCTACGGCTGATCCCTTTGCGGCATTCAAGACGGTCAAGGACGCTATCCGTTCTAAGACTGGCACTGAACTGACGGTCTCGATTATGAACTCCTATACCTTCAATCTACTTGCTAAAACGGACGCCGTAAAGAACCGCTACTTGACCACCAACGGCCTGTCTCTTGGCTATCTGACCGACGCCGAAGTAAAGGCGGTTGTAGAGTCCACGTCCGGTCTGCGGATTGCAATTTACGACAAGCAGTTCCGGGACGAGGACAAGGTTGCCCATGCATTTGTGCCCAATGGCTATGTTTGTTTGATTCCTGACGGTGCTCTTGGTAGTACTTGGTATGGCACCACTCCCGAGGAGGCAGACCTTCAAGGAGCCTCCGGCGCCGAAGTTTCCATTGTGAATACAGGCGTTGCGATTACCCGTATTCTTCAGGAGCATCCTGTAAATATCAACACCTTTGCGTCTGAAATCGTCCTGCCCTCCTTCGAGCGTATGGACGAGGTGGCGGTGCTCAACGTCCTGGGGGAATAATCGGGTCTGACACTCTAACCATTTTCCCCGGCAGTCAGACCCTATTGGGGAAGCAGGTGTCCGAACTGGTAGGAGATGACCTGAAGGTATATGCTGACGGGTTTGTCACGGGTACATTCCATCATGTGACTGGTTACTCTGAGTTCAGTTCTATCCCTGGAGAAGACAGTGGGTACTATTTCCCGTTTCACCTGACGAAAACTGGAAGCAAGATGACCTTTAAGAAAAATGGGGTTCCAACCAAACAGGGCATCGCATTTGACCCGGACATTATTTTCCGGGTAACAAAGGATGACACCTTTGAAGTCCTTGTGGATGACAGCAGTGTTGTGAAGTTCAATTTTGCTGGGGCCACATTTGAGAGCTAAAAAAGCGGGAGGCAGCATGAAGTTTATTCCAAATTACCGCGTGTGCTATGGAGACCAGTTTTATGAGGCTGGGACTCCGTTCCCCATTAAGGCCGACGACGCGGATATGATGAAGCGGCACGGGACGGTGTTGGATGAACCGACGCCGCCTCCCGCGACTGAACGAAGGGCCGGGAGATCGAGGAGGGGGAATAATGGACAACTTAGCGAGACTGAAACTCCGAACCGAAGAGGTTGACGAAACTGTCCTGCAAGATTGCCTAGAGAGCGCAAAGTCAGCGATTATGGCCCGACGTTACCCTTTTCAAGAGTGGCCGGAGGAACTGGAGCGCCGGTATCTGGATTTGCAGTTCAGGTGTGCGCTTGACCTCTACAACAGAATTGGAGCAGAAGGCCAGCTCGGGCACACAGAAAACTCTATCAGTCGAACTTGGGAGTCCGCTTGGATTTCCGAATCGCTTTTGCAGGAAGTGACGCCGCTGGCCGGGAGGGTGACGTAATGACAGTCCATGTGCTGGGCGAAACATACACCCTGAATTTCATTCCGGAGGAAAACGACGAGGGCCTGAAAGACTGCGACGGCTACTGTGACGAGACCATCAAAACACTGGTGGTAAAGCAGTACAAGCGAGGAGAGCCGGGGAGCAAGAAGGCCCTCGACCTGCAAGAGAAGAAAAACTTCCGGCATGAGATTATTCATGCATTTCTCTACGAAAGTGGCCTTGCGGAAAACTCTGCCTGGGCGCAGGAGGAAGAAATGGTGGACTGGTTCGCCAAGCAGTTTCCTAAGCTGGCGGTAGCGTTTCGGGAGGTGGATGCCCTGTGAGAAGCCTCCTGCGCAACCAGCAGCCAGTGTTCTACAAGCTTTACGAGGGCCAAGAGGAAATTGTGGATGAGTGGGGAAACCCTACCGGCAGCTATGTCCCCATTTACAGCGAATTGAAATCCACTATGCTCTGCGTCTCCCCTAACAAGGGGAATTCTGAGGTGGAACAGTTTGGCTCTCTGGAGGATTACGACCGGACGGCTACCACTGCCGACCCGCATTGCCCCATCGATGAGAACTCCGTGCTGTGGGTGGACGGGGCCGATACAGATGGCCCGTATAACTACATCGTAAAGCGGAAAGCCCCGTGGAAAAATTCTACGCAGTACGCCATAAAGAGGGTCACTGTGTCGGAGTACGAAGCAGAAAAGAGCCTGTTCGATCAGAAAGTAAAAGCGGAGGCCGCCTATGCTAACCATCAAACTGAAACTGAATACGGACTCCATCAATCAGGCGTTGAAGGAAGTCAAGGCGTACCAGAAGAAAGTTGAGCAGGCACCGCAAAAGCTGATTGAATACCTGACAGCGCAAGGCGTTGAGATTGCCAAAATGAACGTGTCTGACATGAACGCCTACGATAGCGGGGAGTTGTACAACAGCATCCACGCCGAGCAAAAGTCTGGTGTTGGGTATGTCATAGCGGACGCTGCCCATGCCGCTTTCGTGTGCTTTGGCACCGGCATCGTGGGAAAGAACAATCAACACCCGAATATCGCAATCGCCGGGTGGAAGTATGACGTGAACGACCACGGGGAACTGGGGTGGTGGTACATTGGACGTGATGGGCGGGCGCACTGGACCAAAGGTATGCCGTCCAGACCATATATGTACAACACGGCACAGCAACTCAGACAAATGGTTATCCCAGCGGCAAAGGAGGCGTTGAAGTGATTGACGTGGAGAGCCTGATATTCAGTCAGGTCGCAGAAGCCCTCCGGGTGGCTTTTCCAGGAATATTCGTTAGTGGCGAATATGTAGATACCCCCGCCAAGTTTCCCGCTGTTACTATTGTGGAGAGCGATAATACGATAGTACAGCGAATGCGAACGGCCAACATTGAAAATGCCGCAACGCTGATGTATGAGGTAAATGTTTACACCAACACCGTCGGCTACAAGAAGTCCGAGGCAAAAGACATTATGGAAGCCGTTGATGGCGAATTTTCCAAACTGGGATTTGCGCGGACAATGTGCAATCCTATTTCAAACCTGAGCGACGCCACGATCTACAGAATGGTGGCAAGATACACAGCCACGGTAGACAAGGATTTGTGGGTTTACCGTGCAGACTAATTCAGAAAAGAGGTAATTTACTATGGCAAGTCCCAGACTTTCTACTGCTGGAATGACACTTCAGTATGCCGTTGAGACTTCTGCGGGTACTCGCCCCACTACCGGCTATACCAAAATCCCGGAAGTAAAGTCCATGCCCAGCTTCAATCCCAGCCCCAACACCATTGACTCCACCACCCTGGAGGAGACCGAGTACATGACCTACGTCCAGGGCCTCAAGGACCTGGGCGGCGCTCTGGAGTATGGCGCTAACCTGACCGAGGACCTGATTGATGCGTGGGATACTCTGATGGGTGCTTACGATACAGCCGTTGAGGGCGGAAAGCAGGTGTGGTTTGCGGTGGTTCATCCGCAGCTGGCAGATGCTACTTACTTCGTTGGCACCCCGGCCCCCCTTGGCCTGAACGAGGCAAGCGTCGGCTCCATGCTGGAAACCACGCTTTATATCACCCCAAACAGCGCCCCTGTGATGGTGGCAAAACCCACCGAGGAACCCTGATTAACAATCTTGAGGAGGCATACAAATGAGCGAAAAGACCATTGATATTCAGGACATCGTAAAGCCTGCCCGCCTGACTGATGATAAGACCGGGCAAGTTTATGTCCTGGATTTTTCTCGTGAGAGTATTGTATTTGCTGAACGTAACAAATTCAAGCTGGAAGATGCCATTGAGTATCCTGTTACTGGCATGAGGGACCTGTTCTACTATGCGTTCCGCAAGAACCACCGGAATATCTCTAGGGAAAAGACAGACAAGTTGATCGAAAAGTGGGGCGGCGGCATCCCGGAGGAACTGGTGAAGCGGCTCATTCAGCTTTATCAGCAAGCTCTTGCGTCCAACTCTATCGTTGTTGACGAGGACGCCGCAAAAAACTCCGGACTGACTCTGGAGCTGTAAAGGGTCCAGAGTCATTTGAAGAACTGTTCGTGCGTGACTGTTCGTATTATCTCTCTATCGGTATGACATGGGAGCAATACTGGAACGGAGACGTGTGGATGGTGAACATTTATAGGGAGGCTGATAGACGTCGTATGGAGCGAACAAATGCGGAGTCCCATTTGATGGGAATGTACATTTATGAGGCTTTGTGCGACGTCTCCCCCATTCTTCATGCTTTTGCCAAAAATGGTGCAAAACCGATAGAGTATCGAACGGAGCCATATCCTTTGTTTAGGAAAGATAAGCCCAAAGAGAAATCTGAACAGCAGGAAGAGCGGGACGCATTGTTTGCAAAGGCGTATATGAGCCAGATGGTAAGGGCCGGAAAGAGCTGGGGGAAGAAATAGCGTCCCCGTTGCACCTTGAAAACTTCATAGAGATAGCGGAAACCTCGATACGCCAAGAAATAAAACGGCCCTCCGCCTATTCCTAAGCGGAGGGCGATTATTAAATTTCAGAACTTAAAATCTGAGGTTGAGTAATCATCAAACATGATGTTCCCACTTGCATGTATATCTTCTACTACTTCTGGCAATTCATCAAATCTGACCTCAACAAGATTTTCTTGATTTGCTGATATTGAATGGCTTGTGATATGTCCACTATCAACCCCATTTACATGCAAGTCAAAAAATCCAATTGTTAGATTTTGGCCCGTTTTATTGACAACAGAAAAAACTATTGCAGATTTTGGAACATCCAGATTATCAGCGGCATACACCGTTTCATACTCCACTACACCATTATATACTATAGAAATTTTATTGTCACTATACAAAGTATCGCCAATATTTAAGTCTCTTCTCTGACTTAATTCTTCATCTAATTCCTTTTGAGCATCCTGTTTAGTGGAGTCTACATCTTCTTTTGTTATAACAACAAGTTCACTTTTGTCATTCATGGTATCACAAAAAGCTATATCATCTCCGCTTTTGTATTCCTGGATTTGAATAGAAGTTTGGAAATTTTTCTCATCTGATGGACAATTGAAGATAACTGTCCCAAGGCATTTATACACAGATTGATTATTCTCGCAAATAATTTCAATCAATCGATCTACATCAATTGCACATACACTCGGGTCGTCCTGTCTTGCGTTCTCTCCGACAAAAGATATTTCTAAGTTATAGTAGTTACCCGTTTCATTGATTGACTCAATATCGACACGAAAACTTCTATTTTGCAAAAATGCGTTTTTCACATCTTCCGTGCTTGCAATTTCTGGATTGTTAGAATCTGATATATCATGATATTCATGTTCAGTACTCTCGCCACATGACGTTAACCCGATAATCATTAAAAAGGCAAATAGTACAGGAAAAAATTTCTTCATTTTAATCGCCCCCCTCATTATATGATACATCACACAACGGAAGGAAATCAATCAAAATCTTCGCTATCTCTATGAAGTTTGAGGTAGCGGAATTTTATATTTTAGTGCCAAGTGCTTTATTGCCAAGTGCCAATATAGAAAGGTGGTGGCAATATGGCCGTAGATATTGATAGCCTGCAAATTGAAATCGAGGCGACGTCCAGTGATGCAGCAAAGAAGATCGAGGCGCTTACTACTGCATTGACCGGGTTAAAAACCGCGGCTAAAGGAGGGGCGGGGCTTACAACCACCACAAAGCAGTTAAAGGCACTTTCGGAAGCAGCAAAGCTAATCAATGGCGCAAATCTGAATAGTGGGAAAATAAAAGAGTTCACGGCTGCAATGAATAGCTTGGCTGGTATCCAAAAAGCAAGCGGCCTTTCCTCCGCGATCAACGCACTAAAGAAACTTCCTGAGATTAGTGCGTCGCTCGAAAAGACAGACCTTGGTAAATTCGCAAAGCAGATGGAGCAGGTGGCCGCTGCTGTGCGACCGCTAGCGACAGAAATGCAGAAGGTATCCAATGGATTTTCAGCATTTCCGATCAGAATTCAGAGGCTTATTCAGAGCAACGCAAGTCTGACGGCATCAAATAGCAGAGCGGCAAGAAGTTTTGGCGTTCTTGGAACTGGTATCAGTTCTGCGGCAGCTAAATTTAGTATCTATTATTTAGCATTTAAGCGACTTGCCGATGTTATTTCCGGCTGGATAAAGTCGGCTAATGACTACGTTGAGACAGTCAATTTGTTTCAGGTCTCCATGGGTGAGTTTTATGACGAAGCCTATAACTATGCCATGCTGGTCAATGACCGACTTGGCATCGACCCCGAAGAGTGGATGCGTGCGCAAGGCGTGTTCATGTCTATGGCAAACGGTTTTGGGTTAGCACGGCAACAAGCTTATGACCTAAGCGAGGGCTTGACAGAACTGGCCTATGACCTGAGTTCTCTATATAACGAGGACACAGAACAGTCGGTCTTACGTTTGCAGTCTGCTCTTGCTGGCGAAATTGAGCCCATCCGTCGCTTAGGTATCTCAATTAGTCAGGCCACCTTACAGGAATATGCGCTTGCTCATGGCATTGATGAAAGCGTTATGTCTATGACAGAACAGGAAAAGGCATTACTGCGGAGCCTGGTTCTGATGGAGGGGGCCTCCCGGATCGGGGCTATTGGAGATTTCGCAAAAACCTTGGAATCCCCCGCAAATGCTATGAGAGTGCTGCGCCAGCAAATTACTCAGCTTGGTCGAGCGATTGGCACGGTGTTTGTCCCTATCCTCATTCAGGTAATTCCATGGGTTCAAGCATTTGTTGAGATATTGACGGAAGCAATTCAACGGTTTGCTGTTCTGGTCGGATTTGAAATGCCGGAATGGGAGACCAATGATTGGGGAGAAGATATCAAAGAAAATGCTGACTCCGCTGCCGATTCCGTTGGCGATACAACTGACGAATTAAAAAAGCTAAAGCAGCAGCTTTTAGGAATCGATGAACTAAATATCATCGGGGCATCCAACGAAATCAAATTGGATACTGGAGAAGCTGGAAAATGGACCGATGATCTTGAAATCCCGAATATTTGGGACAAAACCGCCCTTGATGCGTTAAAAAAGCAAGTGGACGAAATCAAACCTGTTTTGAAAGACTTGCTTGACAACTATATCATTCCCATCGGTTCTGCACTGCTTGCGTGGAGAATTGCAAGGACGTTGTTTACAGATATCGGCCGCCTTAAGGCTTTGCTAGGCGGGTTGATGTTCACGGTAGGTATTTCTTTGCTGATTGACAGTGTAAAAGACATTCTTTTTGGGGATGGACTAACATGGGAAAACATCCTAAAAGGCGCAGCTGGAGGAGCACTTGCTGGGGCTGGACTTGGCCTACTTTTGGCTAAGAAACTTGGCCTCACTTGGGCTGGTGGAATGCTGCTTGGAGCTGTTGTCGGTCTTGGACTTTCCTTGATGGTCATGTCCATTGCCTCTCAAATCAAAGACGGACTGAACTTTGGGAATGTCCTTTTAGGTGCTATTGGCGGTGCATTGGCTGGAGGAGCGCTTGGCGGATACTTTGCATTCAGAAAAAATCTAAATCCTGCGCAAGGGGTTCTTGGTGGCATAATTGCAGGAATTGGCGTGTCTCTCTTGATTTCGTCTATCACGTCGATTCTTCAAGATGGTCTTAACATTGGAAATGGGATCATGGGCCTCATTGGCGGAGCTTTGGCTGGATTTGGCATCGGCGCAGTCATTGCTGGAGGAGCTGGAGCCGCTTTTGGGCTAGTAATCGGAGTTGGATTATCTCTTGTGATTATGGGAATTACTGCACAAATTAAAGAGGGCGCTGCAACTCTTTCTGGTGGACTGATGACAATACTCGGGTCTGTATTAACTGGTGCGGGAATCGGCTCCGTTGTTCCTGTTATTGGTACTGCCGCTGGTGCCGTTATCGGACTTGGTGTTGGCATTGTTCTCGAAATTGTTGGTATAGAAGCGGCAGCAAATGCGGCGTATGCGGCGTCAGAAGATTTTGCAATCATGGCGGACATTCTTGACCGTTGCACAGAAGCGTCTGAACGCACAGACCAAGCGTTTAATAATATGAAAAATCGTTTAGAAGATTTTGATTCGTCTATTGCTGATTTCCAAGTTGCCAGACAGCTTGCAGACGAAATTTATGCCATTAACGATAATGCAAATGCATCTGCTTATGAATTAGATCAAATGGCGGTAAAAGTTCAAGTCCTGAACGATTTGAACATTGATGGGCTACATTTGGAAATTGATGAAACAACACAACGAGTTAAAGAAAGTAAAGCCGCCGTTGACGAGCTGATTGATTCTTTGGAGCGAGAGGCCAAAATGGAAGCCCTGCGAGAAATGCTTGTTGAGAGTTATAAAGAGCAATATCAGGCAATGCGTGATATGCAACAGGCGGCAAAGGATTATGATGCGGCCGCAGAAGCATTAAATAACACACAAAAAGAACTCAACGAAACAGACATTTTCAGTTGGGGGAAAGCCAGAGAACTTGTCGCTGCAAGAGAGAAAGAAACCGAAGCGGCAAAAGCCGCACAGGAAACATACATGCAATCGGTTCAGCTATACAGTGATCTTCAAAGTGAAACTCAAGGTCTTACAGATTCTATTATTGGGTTAAAGCAAGAAGAATCTGGAGTTGGAGACGCCGGTATTGATGGAATGGAAGATTTGAAAACGGAAATCAATCATTTTAGCCAATCTATTGATATGAGCCAGTTTGAAAATCTAGGAAAGCAAATGGCAGATAACATGTATAAGGGATTCACCAGTTCTGGCCTGCTGCAAGATGCCATCAAAAATCTCGGGAATGGCGCATCGTATAGTTCGGAAAATTCTTCCTCCCGTTCGGCCAACAGCTATTCTGTTCAGGATATCACTGCATACGCCTCCGGCGGCTTCCCCGAGCATGGGCAAATGTTCATTGCCCGTGAGGATGGGCCTGAGCTAGTTGGTCAAATGGGCAACCGAGCAGCGGTGGCGAACAATGACCAAATCGTTGACGGTATCGCTTCTGCTAATACCGGAGTCATCAATGCGGTCATGGCAATCGGTGCAATGATTACTAAGGCAGTCAACGATAAAGATACAACAGTTTCTCTGGATGGCCGTCAGGTGTCGAGGAGCCTGTACAAATACAACCAACAGACGCAGCGAGAAAAGGGCTCTCCCATTACATGAAAGGCAGGATAAAACGTGACATTGACTGTAAACGGAACGGATTTGACGCCTTATATTGCGTTCGGCGGCGTACAGTGGCAAAGGGCTGATGTAGACGGCCCAAATGCCACACGCTCAATCGATGATGCGTTTCTTACGAGAGATCGGATAGCCATAAAATATCGATTGGATATTACTTGCCGCCCATTGACGCTAGAAGAAGCAAGCCTCGTTCTCTCCTCTATTCTGCCCGAGTATGTCACAGTTACATATACAGACCCTATGGAGGGCGGAGATGTAACAAAGCAAATGTATTCAAACAACATCCCCGCCCAATTCCTAATCAAGACCAGAAATGGGAAAGAGTTATGGGGTGGAATCACATTCCCTCTGATTGAAAGGTAAAGAAATGGCAGTTAATCGAATTCTCGTTGGTGATATAGAAATAACGGGGATTTATAATCTGACGTCCGGAAACGTCAATTTAACTACTTCTCTTTTAAACGATGTCCTGGAAATGGACACGCTTGATTGTGACTTTAATAGTCAACTGGATAGTTCCACAATCTTGGCTACCATTGGGGAAAAGGTGGTTTACTACCATGGAGATCAGCAAAGACAAACCCTCTATGTAGATAGTATCAAACGAACTGGGCCTAGTTCCTATCATCTGTATGCGATATCAGCGGTATCCAAGCTAGACACTATGCTCCATCCCGGCGGAATTTACACCGGACAGACCGCAGAATCAATCATAAAGAATATTTGCGGTGAAATCCCCGTTATTGTAAAAAGCAATCTAAAGAATGTTAAGGTGTATGGATGGCTCCCCTATTGTAGCCCACCGAACAGCTCCGCACGAGACAATCTCAATCAAGTCCTGTTTGCTATTGGCGCTTGTCTTACTACCGATTTGAATGGTGTTTTGCGAGTGGAGACGTTTTGGGATGGAACCATATCGACAATAGATACGAAAAAGACGGACATGGCTGGCTCAGTTACAGATAATCAAAAAATTAGCGCGATCTCTGTTATTGAACATCAGTTTGCGGAAGGACAAGAAAGCCAGGAGTTGTTTAATGGCACAGCTCAGAACGGCGATCTAATCATTTTCAATGAGCCGATGCATACCCTGTCTGCTTCCGGATTTTCCGTTTTGGAAAGCGGAGCAAACTACGCAAAAATCTCTGCCGGTACAGGGACGCTTACGGGGCTGAAATATATCCACAACAAGCGAAAAATTGCAAAGGTAATCAATGAAAATGTACCTGAAAATGAAAAAGGCAAAGAAAATGCAACCCTTGTTTCTTTGGTGAATTCAGTTGCAGTTGCTGAACGGTTAGCGAGCTTCTATGCATGTAATAAAACACTTCAAGCTTCGTTTCTGACCGAAAAGGAAAAGCCCGGACAAGTTGTAAAGGTCATGGACCCATACGATCACGAAATCGTTTCTGCTTGTATTGAGTCAATGGATGTAAACATGTCCTCAACGCTGAAAGCGAATGCCGAAATGCGAATTGGATTTATTCCGTCGCAAGTTAATGATTTCAAAACATTTGATGAACGCATCGTGCTCACCGGGTCGGGAACTTACCAAATCCCGGCTGGGACTACTTTGATCCGCTATGTTTTGATTAGCGGGGCCCAGGGAGGACATTGCGGGCAAAAAGGTGGGGATGTTGGCACGTCACCGTCTGTATCCTGGACCAATCCTCCACCATTTGAGAACCAGTTACGCGGCTGCGGACTTGCGAACGGCGGTGCAGGCGGAAACGGCGGTGCTCCGGGCGCGGGGGCCAGAATCCTTGAAGGAACCCTGGATATCTCCGGGATAGACTCTATTGTATACAGCTGCGGCGTAGGTGGCCTGGGTGCTGCCTATGACCCGGATGATCCGGATGGCTCTGCCGGCAGCGACACAGAACTCGGCGCTGCAACCACAGCTGGAGCACAAGCCTCGGAGGATGGATACACAGATCCCATCACCGGGGAAAAATACGGAGGAATCGGTGACCAGGGAATCCCCGGAGGCAAGGGCGCGGGGAAGGCGGCCAAAGTCACAACCATCAACAGTGATACTGTTCAGCTCTTTGACCCCGCTGAAAACGTTACCGACGAGGACGGCAACACTTGGAACGGAGGCTTGACAGAATCCGATACAGATGATCCAGAACGTGTCGCTATGAAGGCACGAGAGAATGACGGCGCTTACATTTGGTATAGTCGAGGTTTAGGTGCAGGTGCAGCTGCTGGTAAAAATGGTAACGGCCCCGGGCCCGATGCATCAGTGTCTGTACGCTCGTCATCAATTAAGGCTACTGCTGCATCTGGTGTAAATGGCGCGACACCAACCCTGACGCCAAAAAAGCCTACCCAATATGGAAAAGGCGGCCGCGGCGGTTATGGCGGCGGCGGTGCCAGCTCAGGAGGGCTTGCCGTCGGCTCCACGGATTCCTCGGATTACACGGTATCAATCACCGCTGGAACCGGGGGAATAGGCGGTAATGGCGGTCCTGGGGGCCCTGGCGGAGATGGCTGTATCATCCTGTACATCAGCCGACGCGTTCCACAGGAACGCGGGCCGCTGGTGACTTCGGATACGAAGTGGTTTTTGGACAAGTATGGCCGAAGATTTATCACTTGAGGAGGTACAAATGGCAACAATTGAAGAACTTACTGCAAAAGTTGCTGAACTCGAACAACAGATGGCAGCAATCACGGCCCCGCCTACCGAGTATTACACCAGTGCTTACAGTGGAGAAGAAATTGATGCGGCTGTCAAAAAAGTGTCTGAAGGATTGGCTGGTGGCGTGACCTCCTTCAACGGCCGGACCGGTGCGGTGCTGCCCCAGGCCGGGGACTACAACGCCACACAGATCCCGGTGAGTGGGGAGCCGGAGGCGGAGACCGTTGCGGCGGCTTTGGCTAATAAGGCGCCCGGCATCCTGGGCAAGCCAGGACCGGTTTCTGCAGCAGGATGGTACAGGATTGCCGTAATCAATGGCAGTTCCAGTAGGCCAGACAGTTTTATCGTGAGCGTCGGGCACAACTACGCAGCTAATGGCCCCAGCACTATTTTGGCATCTGTAACAACAACAGGCTATGCACGCCGCATCACAATCCTGGATTCATCGTATAAGTCAGGAACATATCCCATCGACGCTCTAAGGCTGATGTCTTTGTCGGAAAATGAGGTGGCACTTGATATCCACTATGCTATCAACGTGGAAAACTTCATAAATTCCAGCTTTATCTTAGGGTTATCCGACCCATCTCAGCTTGTTCCGCAGGTGCCGACATCTGTCCAGGATGCGCCGCCTGGAGAAACATTAGAAGCTTTGGACGATTGGTTAAATCCCCCCATGCAGTTGGGCGTCGAGTACCGCACCACGGAGCGATACAACGGCAAACCTGTGTTTGTTATGGCCGTGGATGGCGGGGTGTTCCCGAACAGCTCGTCAAAGACGATTGACGTCCAAATCCCGGATACCAGCGGCCGGGTAAAGATGCTTGATTGCTATGGCGTATTGGACAACGGAACGCAAATTCCGGGTCTTTTTGGAGAATCTGTTTTCAACGCATCAAACTATCTTGGTCTGTTTACACAAAACGGGAATGGGAAGTTCACAATTTCGGTCGGGTCTGGCCGTACAGTCGGATTAAACTTCACCTTATTCTTGAAATACTGGAAGGAGGGCACATGAAGATCATCAAATATCAGCTGGCGACAGAGATCAATCACGGCACTCCTGAGGAGCCGGACATCGAGACGGTGCTCTCCGGTGTTACAATGCCTTACACGGAGGCTTCTTACGCTATCGCCCAGGCGGAGGCATATCAAGGGCAGATTACCGTGGAGGACGATGGACAGCCGGAGCCGGAACCTGAACCGGAGTATGTGACCTATGCGGAGCTTGCGAAAGCAATCAGAGAGGGCGTGAACGAAGTATGACGGACAAGCAGTTTGTACTTACCACCATGCGGGATACCGGGCTTGCGAGGGCACAGACCCTCCAGGCCCAGGCTTCGGACATGACGGGGACGGAGCTGTATGCGTCGGAGGACTACATCCCCAGCTTTACGGCGGCCTGTGAGGCCATGAACATGCTGGAACGCAAGGCGGGCTTTGTCTGCTGTTCCACAGCGGGGCGTGTGGTGCGTCTCCTCCAACCCTATGATAGTACCATCTACACGGACGAGCCGGAGGACCTGCCCGCACAGTGGGGCTTTGTATGGTCCACAGACCCGGCCAAGGCCCTGCCGTTTATCGCCATCTCCACTTCGCCGTATATGACCGGGGACTGCTGCACGTATGACGGCCATGTCTGGCGGTCCGGTCAGGACAACAACGTGTGGGAACCTGGAAGCGTGGGCGTGAAGTGGGAGGACCTGGGGGAGGTGTCCAATGGCTGACGAGAAGTGCGTTAGAGACCCCCGGCATGACTGCTTTGGCCTGGAAGCGGCGGCTCGTCTGGAGGGGCGTATCAAGGCTCTGGAGGACTGGCAGCAGGACTCCAAGAAGTTCCATAATTCGTTCTATGACTGGCAGCGGGAACAGATTGCCCGAGACGCCAAGCTGGACGAGCAGCTTTCCAACATGGATAAAAACATCGAAAAGCTTCTGGCAAAGCAGGAGGAACAGGCGGCAAAACCAGGGCGCCGCTGGGAAGCTATCGTGGACAAGTCCGTATGGGCGGTTCTGGCGGCTGTGATTGCGTTTATTTTGGCCCGCATTGGGCTGTAATTTGAAAGGAGCTTACTTATGACTACCAACGAAATTCTGAACAAGTACACCACTGGCGAAATGGCTCTGTCCGAGGCGAACGAGGCTCTGAAAAAGGCAGGTGCGGGCTTTACCCTGGACCCCAACCGCAACGTCATCACTCAGGAAGAGTTTGTGGCGACCACGGCAGGGGATACCCCCGACACCGTCAACGGCTACGGCCTGATGGACCACGGCGTGGGCTGCATGGAGAAGGTGTATGTGGTAGGCGGCAAGACCGTGGATGTGAACATGGGCGAGGAATATGCTCTGGTGTACATCGCCGGCCACAAGTACGAGCTGAAGGGCGATACCCTGGTGGAGCCGGAGGTGTAAGACATGAAAGCTATGCTGTCCCAGCCGATGGCTGGAAAAACCGATGAAGAAATCATCGCAACCAGGGAGAAAGCTATCTCGGCCCTGAAGGAAAAGGGGTATGAGATCGTGAACACCCTGTTCACAGATGAGTGGTACAGCAAAGAGAAGATGGAGGAGCGTGGAGTTGTCCAGATTCCCCTGTGCTTCCTCGCAAAGTCCCTGGAAAACATGAGCCTCTGTCATGCGGCCTACTTCTGCAAGGGTTGGAAAAAGGCCCGTGGGTGCAGGATTGAGCATGATGCAGCTGTCGAATATGGCCTCACTATCATTTATGAGGAGGGCTGATATGGAGACGTTACAGAAGCGCCTGGCAAACCTTCTGGCGGTGAAGTCTATCGTCACCATTGTGTTGACCGCGGTGTTCGCTTACCTGACCTGCACCGGCGGCGTGACAGCAGAGCAGTTCTTGACGGCGTTCACCGTGGTGATCGCCTTCTATTTCGGGACACAGGCGGAAAAGCGCGCCCAGCAAAGCGGCGGTGATAGCCAGTGAGTTACACGCGAAAGGAGCAGCTGGCGAACCCCGGGAACTATGGCGGTTCCCGGAACGCCAGCCAAATCCGATATCTGGTGTACCACTACACCGGGAATGACGGGGACAAGGCGGCAAACAACGCCGCGTACTTCCAGCGGAACATCGTCAAGGCCAGTGCCCATTACTTTGTGGACGATACCACCGTATATCTGTCCGTCCCCGATCTGAAGATTGCGTGGTCCGTCGGCGGCAGCAAGTACGCCAACGCCGACAAGACTGGCGGCGGCACCATGTACGGCGTCATCACCAATACCAACTCTATCAGCATTGAGATGTGTGACACCATCCGGAACGGTGTCTATCAGGCCAGCGAGGCAACCCTTGCCAACGCTGCCGCTCTGGGCCGGGAGCTGATGGAGAAGTATCACATCCCCATTGAGAACGTGTACCGTCACTTTGACGTGACTGGGAAGCACTGCCCGTCGTACTTGGTGAACGCCCAGAAGTGGGCAGAGTTCAAGAAGAGACTGGAGGTCAAGATCATGGACAATACACCCAGCGGCGCCCACAAGGAGGGCGTGGAATGGGCCGTAAAGAACGGCATCCTGACGGGCAATAGCGATGGAGACCTGATGCTCTCCCAGCCCGTTACCCGACAGCAGATGTGCACGATGTTGCATCGGCTTTGGGAGCTGATCGAAAGGACGTGAAACTGTGGCAACTGCCCGTGTCAGATTACCGGATAGCCTGGATGGCCTTATGCGCTCCGAGATGGAGACGGCCATCCGGGAGGCCAATCTTGGGAACGACGACACGGACATTGCCAGGCGCTATCTGATCGACCAGGTCCCGCAAATCGACATTGCAGCGGAGTTCGGCTGGGAGCGGTCTACCATTTCCTACCGGGTCAAACGGATCGTCTCAAAGGTCGAAAGAACTGCACGGAAGCTACATTTCACATAACTTCACCTAAACCCCGCTTGGATACCACCCAGGCGGGGCCTTTTTCTGCAAAAATATCATCAGGAGGACGTAAGGGACAAGGGCTGGTACACGTCGCCGCCCTCCTTGCGGCCTTCTGATCTTTTATATAAGGACGTGTTTTAAGTTGATTCTGAATGGTTCAGAACTGGTGGCCCGGCTGGTGGCCTGCGGCTTCACGGAGTCCACAGCAAGAGACACCTGCGAGAAGTATGCGGCGGAGGGAGACTTCTCCGGCCTTGAAGGGTTTATCCGGCAGAACGAGCTTTTGTATGATGACCGAAAGCAATATGTTTGAATTTTACAATCCGAACCCCTACGAAAAAAATGTGGGGGATTGTACCGTCCGGGCCATCTCGAAGGCGCTGGAGCAGGACTGGTACAGGACATACCTTGGCCTCTGCATTGAGGGAGCTGTGAGAGGCGATATGCCCAGCGCAAACGCCACATGGGGGGCTTATCTCCGACGGCATGGCTTTCAGCGTGACATGGCACCCGAGGACATGACCGTGGCGGAGTTTGCGATGGGGCATCCAAACGGGACTTACATTCTGGCCCTGTCCGGTCATGTGGTATGCCTGCAGGATGGTGTGATCTACGATACATGGCACAGTGAACACGAAACTGTGCTGTACTACTGGCAGAAAGGATGACGTGAGATGCCTAACTATCCCTATTACTATCAGCCGTACCAACCGTATCAGCCGCCTATGGCGGACCAGCTGACGCAGCTGCGGCAGTCCTATCAACCCATGCAGCAGCCGCAGCAAGCCCCGGCGTCTCCGTCTATTGTGTGGGTGCAGAGCGAGATGGAGGCGGCTAATTATCTAGTCGCTCCAAACTCCGCCGTTACGTTATGGGACAGCAACTCTCCAGTGGTCTATCTCAAACAGGCGGACGCAAGCGGCAAGCCCAGCATGAAGATATATGACCTCGTAGAGCGCAATCAGAGGCCCGTACAGGCCCCACAGGCTCCGGCGGTAGAGTATGCCACTCGTGAGCAGTTAGACGCGCTGTCGGCTCGTGTGGACGCACTGAGCGCACCTAAACAGACAAAGCCGAAAAAGGAGACTGTGACCGATGAGTAACCCGTTTTTCGACGCTATGGGCGGCGGGAACCTGCCCGGCCCTATGGGGAACATGATGGGCATGATACGACAATTCAATGAGTTTCGGCAAAGCTTCCAGGGCGACCCGAAGGCAAAGGTGCAGGAGCTTTTGACCTCCGGCCAGATGTCCCAGAGCCAATTCAACGAATTGCAGGGTATGGCAAGAGCGTTCCAGCAGATGTTGGGTAAATAAGGCTTTAATCGTGGCCACGATTTAGCATATATCAAAACTTGAAAGGAGAAAAATTTATGTCTCTTGGAAATGACGGCGGAATCCCTGCCGTGATGAATGTTACTCCAACCGGCACAATTTCCAGCGGAAGCGGCGGTATGGGCTGGGGCAATGATGGTTCGTGGTGGATTATTATTTTGTTCCTCTTTATCTTTGCCGGTGGTTGGAACCGCAACGGTTGGGGCGGCAACGGTAACGGCGCGACTCCCTCCGGCTCCGGGGCCATCGACAATTACGTCCTCGCCTCTGACTTTGCCCAGGTGGAGCGCAAGCTGGACACCGTGCAGCAGGGCTTGTGTGATGGCTTCTACGCTACCGCCCAGCAGATCAATGGTGTGCAGAATACCATGTGTCAAGGCTTCAATGGGGTCAATACCGCCATCCTGACCAACGGCAACGCCACCCAGATGGCAATCATGCAGAGCGGCAACGCTATCCAGTCCCAGCTTGCCTCCTGTTGCTGTGATACCCAGCGGCAGGTAGAGCGAGGCTTTGCAGATACCAATTACAACTTGGCCACGCAGAGCTGTGATACCCGGAACACCATCCAGACTAGCACCCGTGACCTGCTGGAGAACGCTAACGCCAACACCCGCGCAATTCTGGACAAGCTGACCTCTCAGGAAATGGCTGCGAAGGATGCACAGATCCAGGCGCAGAACCAGCAGATTTTCGGCCTCCAGCTTGCCGCTTCCCAGCAGGCCCAGAACAACTATCTGGTTAACCAGCTCAAGCCCTGCCCGGTTCCCGCCTACATCACCTGTAACCCGTGGGCTGGACAGACTTACGGCTGTTGCACTAGCGCCTGCGGCTGCTAAAACCAAATACATCAACTTTTCGGCATGACCGGAATGTTCGGCCCCGTGCCGATTTTGAACCATGCGGCGGGGCAACGGCCTCGCCGCTATCTTTTTGAAAGGAATGAAGTTTATGGCTGAATACAGCAACAGCGCAATCGTAACCGTTTCCGCTGGTCAGAACGTGCCTTTTACCGAGGAGGCAAACACGGGCAAGCCCTGCATCGTACACCGGGAGGGCGCTGGGCTTGTGACTCTTCGTGGGCTCACGAACCAGTGCCGGGCAAAATTCAAAGTCTCCTTTGGAGCGAATATTGCTATCCCCACCGGTGGGACCGTGGAGGCCATCACGGCAGCGATCTCCATCAATGGTGAGGCGCTGAACGCTTCCACCGCTACCATCACCCCGGCTGCCGCAGAGGATTTCTTCAATATTTATGTTTCCGCTGTGGTGGATGTCCCTCGTGGCTGCTGTGTTACCGTAGCCGCAAAGAACACCAGTACGCAGCCCATCCTCGTTGCCAACAGTAATTTTATTGTTGAGCGAACCGCCTGAAAGGAGAAACGACATGTATATGCACGAACTGAAAGAAAAACTCTGCGAAGAGCTGGAGGAAATCGCCCGAAAAGGTGATCTGGGCGCTGGCGACCTGGAAATCGTCCACAAGCTGACCGATACTATCAAGAACATCGACAAGATCGAGATGCTGGAAGAGGACGATGGGTACAGCCGGGCCGGGAACTGGGAGGCCGATATGCGCGGCACTTATGCCCGCGGCTCCAGCCACCGTGGCCGGAAGCGGGATTCCATGGGACGTTATAGCCGGGATGGAAGATATTCTCGACACGCATCTCCTGACATGATGGATAAGCTACAGACGATGATGGATAATGCCTCAACTGAACGTGAGCGTGACGCCATCCGGCGTCTGATGAACGAGATGGAGATGGAGTAAGGGGGTGGCCCTATGGGCGAAACTGAAGCTCGTGGTTGGCTACTGCTAAAAATTGCCGAGTGTATGGGCGAGGAACCATCTGACCGTATGGCTGACAGACTGGCAACATATAACGGAGCCTATCAGGCGATTTGCCAGTGGGAGGGCCAGCGCCCAAGAACTAGCAATTTGCAATCTAATAAATCGTTCACTCTAGCTGACGCAGAGGACTGGACATCTCGTATGGTAAACGCCGACGGAACAAAAGGACCGCACTGGACTCTGGAGCAAGTTAAACAGATCATGGCCCAAAGAAACATACCTGGAGACCCGGCGCAATTTTGGGCTGCAATAAATATGATCTATTCTGACTATTGCAAGGCCATCCAAAAAACATCGGCGAATACCCTGGACTTCTATGTTTCGATCACCAGGGCATTTCTGGATGACGAGGACGCCAACCCCGACAAACTCAAACTCTACTATGACCATATCGTCAAGCATTAAAATGACCCCGCTCTCAATTGAGGGCGGGTCATTTTATATATGCAAGTCAACTATGCAAAAATCTATATTTTCAAAAAAGTGAGGAGCAGGTATGGGGCATTATGGATGACTTGATAGGCACGCTGCAAGTTGCTAATCTGAGAATATATAATGGAGTAATTCAAAAGATTAGAGGATTGCGATGTTACTTACATGTTACTAACAAACACAAAATCTTGTGGACAAAAAGAAACCCTAAAACCTTTGCGGCTCTAGGGTTTTCTTTGGTGGAGACTACTGGACTCGAACCAGTGACCTCCTGCGTGTGAAATATAGTATTATACTTTCTCAAAACATTGTAGAATGGTTAAACCGAGTAATTTCAAGGAAAATCGAAACTTAAATCGAGGAAAATTTTTAAAAACTTTTTTCGGTTACTAACAAATTTCTAACAATTTTCGACTGCCTGTATCAATTCATCTGCGTCTGTATGCACATAGATATTTGCTGTGGTACTGTAATCCGCATGGCCCAGGATTTTTTGCAAGGTCTCCGGAGCCATTCCCTGTTTTCTTGCCCAGCTGGCATAGGTGTGCCGGGTGCAATGCGGGTTTTTCTGCGGAATGCCCAGTTTCTTCAACAGAGGGTAGTAATCCCGTTTGCGGTAGTTTTCCGGGCGGCGCTGGCCGGTATATCCAGACAGGAGTAGTGGCCCGGTTGCCTGTTGGGCGAAATAGGCAAAATAGCCGCGCCCTTCTAGACGGATAGGAATGATGCGATTGCGTCCGGCCTCTGTTTTTTCTCCGCCTATAACATAGGCACCGTGGTAGTCCGCAAGAGGCAGTGAGAACAACTCCCCAATACGCATACCTGTATAAATCAGCATAAGAACGATTTTTGCCGTTTCGCTGTTATCAGCTTCCAGTTTTGCGATTTCTTGGTCTGTAAAGATGTCTTTTTCTTTTTTGACGTTTTCCGGGAGCCGGACGAATTTGGCAAAGTTGGTGGTGCAGATTTCCTCCCGGATGGCCCATTGTGACATCTGCGTAATCAACTGCTTGTACTTTGACACGGTGGAGTGCGATTTCTGCATGTGTGGGTCTAGGGCCAACTGAAAATCTGCTGTGCGGAGGTCCCTGAATTTCTTCTCGTGGAGCGGGGTAAACACAGCAAAGGCCCGATTGTATCCCTCAATTCCTTTTTCGCCGATCTCCTGATAATGCTCAGCTTTCCACACCTCAAATACCTCGGCAAATGTCATGTTGTACCGCTCAGACAAGTCCCGACCAGACAGTTTTTCCAGAGCCTCTGTAGCGTCTGTTTTGCGCTCATAATACCCGATGATTACTTTATTTTTGGCAGCTACCCAAGGACGGCGCCGCCGGCCGGACAGCTTATAAACTGTTCCGGTGCCATTCGCACGTTTCAAGGCCTTCCGTGGGGGAGTGCCAGTCTGTTTCTTTCCGCAGGCAGGACAGTATGTCGCCCCTTTAGGCAACTCCGCTTTGCAACGTATACAGTTCAAAAAGACACCCCCTTATAAGTACGCCGCCAGGGGAGACCTGACGGCGGTTTTTTATGCTTCCCAATGATACCCGCAATTTTGGCAAACACACACAGATTTTTGCTTTTGTTTCAGTTTTTGTTTTTTGGGCGCAAAAATTTTTACGATTAACGCAGGAAGTGTAAACACAAGCCATTTAATAAAAATCCACCACCAGCCAATGCAAATCCACCATATAATTCCATGATGTTTGTCTACTAACTGCGTTTCGGTTACCATTTGAACGCTGACGTTTTCGCTTCCACACTTAGGGCATTTCATAATTTTCCCTCTCTCAAAAATTTTATTTTTTGTTGCACGTCTCCATGCAATTTTCGACTGTATTCCCCATATAGTAGAATCTATAATGGGAGGCAGCACAATGACTTTCAGAGAATCCTTACTTGCCCTGCTTGATACCCGCAAAGACCGGGAATCCGCGATCCTGGACGCAATGCTGATTATCCATGCAGAGCTTGAAAAACTTCTTGAACAAGAAGAACAGTAATTTTCACAAAATTTCAGCGCATATTTTCACTTGCACGCTATGAGCTATCATGCTATACTACAAACACTGGAACAAGTGTTCGAATGAAGGGAGCAACTGGAAGATGAACGAACGAGATGTGACTTGCGGTGAATTGCTCTGTTTGACAGAGGATGACAAAATGTTCTTAAATCTAGCTAATAACCCGGTTAGTCGGCCAAGTCTTCTGGCCCTCCTCCAAGAGTTAGGATTGCTTTCCGAGTTTCTGGCGGCAGAGAGTGGAACCAATCAATAAGGCGCTTATCTTTTTCTCTAACCCCGGCCTCCGTTTGGAGGTCGGGATTTTTTTGTTCTCCGGTCAGGTCTTCAACTGATACTCCAAAATAAGCAGATAGCTTTTGAAGAATACCATCACGAGGTTTAGCGCCGTTTTTCCATCCAGTCACAGTACCGGATGATTTTACTCCAACTTCAGCGGCAACGACATTCGGCGCTTTTCCTATTTTATCGCACAAAGCGACATATCTGCTCCAAAACATAAAAATCTCCTACCGAAAATTGTGCATTACCACAAAACTAATAAAACTAATAAAATGGTCTTTACAAACTAAGAAAAATGAGATACAATAATCTAGAAGACAGGAGAGCACAGAAAACCGGCCACCCGCCGGGCGGCTTTTATCAATGTATTGCTGACACTTACATAATAAATGCCGAAGCTCATTTTGTCAATGATTGAAACTAATATTTTTAAGAAATGGAGGGGGAAAATGAGCTTTCTATCTGCGAGAAAGAATATTGGACTTACTCAAAAGGAAGTCGCAGATCAGATTGGGGTAGACCAGACAGCGGTTTCATTTTGGGAAAATGGTAAGACGCTTCCCCGTGCGTCTTTGCTTTCCAAAATTGCGGCGCTCTACGGCGTCACCGTAGACGAGCTTCTTTCGGATCAGGATGAGGGGTGAGGAGATGGATTCAAAAAAAGAAACCGCCCCTGGTGGGCAAGACCAGGAGCAGTTTGTTTCAAGATTTGGCAGCACAGAAGTTAGGATTACAAAAGATGAAATTACTGCTCAGGTGCAGTATAAGAACCATCCGGATTTTCAATCAAGCGACGATTTGAATAAACAACAATCTGATTAGACTTTTGCTCAATTTCTATAACAAGTCCTGTTGGATATTCTGATCTGTTCACTATCTTATCTGGATATTGCTTGATTGACTTTTTGATCTGCGAAAAATCGGAAACTCCTGGCGTTTTGATGTTAAAGTTTCCGGCCTCAAAGATGTACATGAACATTGTTTCACCCCCTTTCTCCCCCATCCTATCACATCCATGGAGAAAGGACAATAAAAGATGCCCCCGCCGATGCACCACCACCGACGAGGGCTGCGGAACCTATTGAAGCGACCAACAGGCCCGCGAGGTTATTATACACGCCTCCGGGTCAAATGACAAGGAGGTTTTTATGAACGAAAAAGACAGCATTCAAGCCCTTGAAAGGCAGGCAAGGAACACCAATCGTCTTATGGACAATCTCTGTCTCGCCTGGAAGGGCCGCACATGGGAGGAGGCCCACATGGATTACACATTTGAAGATTACCGCAAGGCACTGGAAGGTGCTGGCCCCAAGTTGAAGGAGCTGATTCTGGACCGGGCGGCACATGATCCCGGCATCGACTTGATGGAACTGAAAGAACTGGTATCCAGTGCGTACCCGGAAGATGTGTAAAAAATCCCGCCTGACCGTTACCAGCAGTCAGACGGGCAAGGATTGAGCAACCACGAACAATCCCTTTGGATACAGTATATCGCCTCCAAGGGGAGAAATCAAGGAGGTTTTTATGATTGAAGCACTGACGGCAGCAGAAGCAACAGAAGTCCTTCGCAATGCGGGGCTGCGTATTACTCCGGAGACTATCCGGGATGGCATCCAAAAGAAAGTCTTTCCGTTCGGAGACTGCGTAATGGCCGAGGACGGCAAGAAAGTCAAATGGTGCTATATCTATAAGGCTTTGCTAGATCGCTGGATCGCCGAAAGAACGGTGAGCGCATGAGCATTGAAATGGGTATAGTGGCGGCAATCATTATCATTGGAACGGCCAAGGTTGCCGGATGGTTCATGCGCTTCCTTTCCTGGATGGAGGGAGAGCGGTGAAAGTCGGAGACGTACTGTACATGACGCCTACACTGGACACCAGCGCATTCATGAAAGAAAAAAACGGCCCTAGACGGTGCTGGGTGGTCTCCATCAACGAGCGGCACCATCATTTCACCGTGGAGTTCGATTTCCCCGAAGGCAGCTTCCGGGAAACCTACAAGGAGGAATAACGCATGGACAAACAAGAGTTGAAAAATATTTTGGACAAGCACCTTAAATGGATACGAGGCGAAAATGGCGGAAAACGGGCCAACCTGTTCGGGGCCAACCTGTTCGGGGCCAACCTGTCCGGGGCCAACCTGTTCGTGGCCGACCTGTCCAGGGCCAACCTGTTCGGGGCC
>ENA-OXEJ01000222-OXEJ01000222.1-human-gut-metagenome-genome-assembly--contig:-NODE-222-length-23674-cov-9.28312_pt1 | contig 23674 bp, 20 predicted proteins | sample MGYA00249359_ERZ652251 | MGnify/ENA primary metagenome ERZ652251 (study PRJEB26925, sample SAMN05826915) | human gut metagenome | biome: ENVO:2100002; feature: ENVO:00000062; material: ENVO:00002003...
GCAAAGCCGAAGACCAGCGATACCGTCACCTCTTCACCTTCAGGAAAAGGAACAGTACCCTCCGGACGATCTTCACATCCACTCAACCCTCCAAGAAGCGTCATGCCTCCCAAGAGCATTAACCATTTATTCTTCCAAATCTGTTTCATATCATTATTATTCTTGTACACATCGAAACGGATAAGGCTCACCGATCATTCCCCAAGCATTATTCGGAGTACTCAATTCTCCTGCTGCTATTTTTGTATAATATATCCGGTAATTATTGCCATTCTTTGCTATCGTATTCGTTCCTTCGTATCCGGCTGCACTTCCATTAAATATCAATTTTCCATCGCTAAAGGATCGGTATGCCGTAACCGGAAACCAGGCTGTATTATCTTCTGTACGAGGAGAGGGCACACCATTCCCACCGGATACATTATACAGACGTCCACCCCGATCGTGTGTACTACCATTTTCCACAAACGTTCCATTCACATTAAACCAATATGCCTGGCTCTTGCCCCAGCCATTATACACTGTTTGATGGGGAATCTTCCATCCTGCCGGACAAGGGTCATAAAGAGTTTTAGAGTTATTATACAAATACTGATAGTCCGCAGTAGTTTCATTCAAACTATACCAAGAGCATTTGCTTTGGTTCTGATCGCTGCTCGAACCTGTTATAATATGGTCGGGATGTTCAATGACATATTGCAGCGTATTACCATTTACTAATGTAATATTGGAGTAAGCGACCTTTCCCAGTTGTACCCCTCGTCCTTCTCCATCATAAATAACATTGAGTTCATTCGCCGTTCCGTCTGTCGACCCCAAGAACGGATCCTTGCGTCCCCAATAGTACAAATAGCCTATCCGCCTTGCAAATTCCAGCAATGAAGCATTCTCACCGGGAAATCCTCCGGCAGTCGCGCACAGGTTTCGGTCCATAATCACCTTCCCGACATGCGTTCCACCACTTTTGAAAGCCGTAGTGGCATATTGATGCACGCTTCCGTTCTGTGTCATCTGTTGTGCCTGGGCATAAGTGACAGAGGAAGTAATCCCCTGCGGTACATAATCGGTTATCCAGAGATGCCAGCTCCATACTATTTTACTACCGGAATAGGCGGCAATCAAGGCATTTCCTCCTTTGCTCACCGGCACTTTGACGTGGATACGGGCTTTTTGCAAATCACCTCCGTCAGTGATACGCGCCAGATTCGAATGGTCGTCTCCACTGATGGCATACCCCATCACCAAATCGCCCGATGTAGCATCGTCTTTCGTCTGCCAGACCAACTTAACATCCGTTATTTTTTTGTTATCGGCCAGCGTCGAACCATCCGTCAGATGTGTATTCCAACCACTCAGCGGAACATTGTAACCATTCATCTTCGCTTCATGCTTATACGGATTAAAACAGATATTCGTACCGGGTTTCATCATGAAGCAGTTGGATGTCTCCACCAGATTGGTGCTTTGCACCGGACTTTGGTCCAGCAGTTGAATGCGTTTATCCGTCTGGTAAGCCGTCGATTTGACGGAAAGTTTCCACGTGTAATCCTTGTTTTCATGGAGGTTGAAGTCCGTTGATTCCTGTCCGCCCAAGTAAGCACGATAATAGAGCCGTTCTTTCTTGACGGCATTGTCCACCACCAGTTCTACATACGATGCGGCGGTGGGGGCATTCTCTTTTGTACGGTAATAAGGTGAAGTGGCCTTCGCCGAAGTGCCGCGCACGTTGGCAGGTATCCACACGGTCTTCTTTCCCGCCGCCAACTCTGAGGCATTCGTCAGCCGATAGTAATCGATAAACTCAACTACTTCGGACGGATAGGTCATACCCCACTGCGTCTCCACCGGTGATGCAAGCAACCGGAAGGCTGCGGGAACCTGGCAAAGCTTCACCTCTTTCAGGGCATAGCCCGCGTTTTTAAGCGCAGCATCTATTTCCCAGTTCACCGTCAGCCGTGTTGCCAGCCGCCTGAGCAGCAGACGGGCGTCATAGCTCCCGTCCGGACTTTGAAGTTTACCATCGCTCGTCACGTTCACGCACGGCAGATGGAGCATATAAGGCATCTTGTTGATATCATCCTGCGTAAAACCTTCGGCGGGAATCGTCTTTTTGAAAAGATCGGCGTCCATCACCTGTTGTTGCACATTGGCGAGGCTGCCGCCGATACTCGGGGTCGTATTTCCTTTCCCGCAGACAATCACCACCAACTGGCAGTTCGTGGCCGGTGTCAATGTCACCAGGGTAGAGAAATCCGTTCCCGCAGTGATCTGCTCTTTGGATTGCACACTGCCCATCAGCGTCCCGTCAGCCTTATATTGCATCAAATAGAACTGGTACAGCGCATCCGGATGACTCGGTTCCGTTGCACGGGTCCGCACGGCAGGCACCGGCCGGGCAGTGAACGCACCGCCTTGCCCGGAATCACTCCCCCGTGTATCGGCAGAGGCAGGAAGGTTATACCCGTCCTCTTCATCGGCAAAGCCGAAACACAGGGATACCTCCACGGGCTTTGTGTCCGCATCGACCGGCACGACATCCACCCGCTCTTCACAAGCCGCCATGCCCAACAGGCAGACAAGCACCGGTAGCTTCCACAGATTTTTAGAAGTATGTTTCATATTGGTATGTTTGTTTTAAGTTCACCACAGATTACACGGATTTTCACTGATTAATTATTTATATTCCGATTAATTATTTATATTTCACTGATAATCAAGTTCAGTCGAATCAAAGATTCGGTGTTGATCTGTGAAGATCCAGTATTAATCTGTGAAAATCCGTGTAATCTGTGGTGAATCAAGTTCATTTCTGTCTTTTATTTGAAAACTACATTGTTCACCGGAAGCACCTCCACAGCATCGAACATCACTACGTTGCCATCCGTGATCGTCATACGCACATCGGCGCTGTTGGCGCCACTGATATTGACGGTGAGGTTATAAAGGTAATCTCTGCGGATGTTGTAGTCAGTCATCAGGTTGCCGCCCAAATGCAGGAGATAGTTCACACCGATAGGCGCCGATGCTCCTGCATACTTATATTCACCCGACAGCTTGATGTACGTACAATAGTCCAATTTTCCGTCCGGCCCTTTAGTCGGAATACTCTTTTCCATAAACGAGGCGGCTGTTCCCATTCCCCGTAAGTTTTCCGGCATATAGAATTCGAAAGAAGAAGACGGCCCCAAATTAGTAGTGATCTGAGTTCCGGTTGTGGATGTGATAGCCGTAGAACCATCCTTATCCGCAGGATACTTATCTTTAATACTTCCGCCTCCCCGCGTATAGAGCGCCATGTGTGCGGGTACATTGTAGAGGGAGACGGACTTGACGACAAGGCTACTCAAATTATTGGCTGCCAGGTCTCCCTTTTTATTCCAGGACAAGGAAATCGTGGCGTAAGCCCGCCGCAAAGGAACCACCAGCGGTATCACACCCGGTTTCTTGGGATCGGGCGTATATTCCAGCGGCCCCGATGTCAACAGGGACGGCTTGTTGTTATAACCGGAAAAGGCCACCGTTTTCGCCTTCAGTTCCTCTTCGGTTCCGGTGAAGCTGCTCAAGAACGACTGTTCCACATTGGCAATGACATAGAAGCGACTCTCCGCTTGGACAAAAACAACATCATCATTCTTGGTGTTGACCTCAATCGTCTGAGGATCAGGATTCTCCTGTGAATTAGCCGGAATCGTAAAAAAAGCTTTCTGCTTCAGTGTTGACGTTCCGCTCTCGGTGGCGTATTGCAGCACCCAGATCGTGTTAACAGGAATATTGTTAATCGCTCCGCGGGTATCCACCGTCAGCTCCGGAGGCAGTTTCAGAACTAATCGAAGCTCCTCGGAAGTCTCTACGGATTCCTCGCTGCATCCCGCCAGCAAGCCGGAAACCGTCCATAGGCCGGAAACCGCCAGCAGGCAACCGAGTGCCCATTTGCCCGTCCATCGTCGTATGTATTGTCTTTTTGCCATTCTGTTTTGATCTGATTCTAAATATGATAATTGTATATGAATATGCCGGTTATTTTCCCATTTCATCCGAATCGAGCGTTACGGTCGATTCATATTCGCCTATCGCCAACGTCAAGTCGGCGGGGTCGAGTATGCCATAGAACGTCAGTGTGAAGTCGAACGTATAGGTCATGCCCGGCAGTAACACCTTCTGGATCTCCGCCGGATAAGTCTCGGTCAATGTCTTATCCCCATTATCTTTGTAACCTACCGTCAGGTTCACATCAAAAGAAATCATGGCCGATCCGTCTACCGGAAGCACCACAACCGGCGTACTTACTCGTGGAATGGTAACTGTTTGCCCTGTCGTATTATATGTGAATCCGGTGAAGGCCTGAGTAGTGGCAAATGTTTCATTCGCCACCGTCCCCCAGGCAGTACTGCCCAACGTGTAAGGCAACGATGCCCGGAGTCCTCCCATCTTGAAGGAGTTCACCACCAAGCTGGTAGGTGTAACCGGATGGGTTCCTATTTTTGCCGCCACACTCACTCTAATCTGTGCTCCCAAGCGTTTAAAGGGAGCCGGCAGCACTACGTCCATCATGTTTTCTCCCGTTTGGTTGGGTTGCACCACGATCCCTTTCAGGCTGGTGTACATAAAGTCTTTTCCGTTCGACACCTGAATCGTACCGTCCGTTTTCAGTTCGGGCACTTCCGTCGAAGAGTTGTACGATACCAGGTAAAGGTCGTACGTTCCGCGATACAGATAGAGTTCGCCCGTAGCCACTCCACCCTTTACCGTATATACTTTATGATCCAGCGGTTCCGTCGTCGTGGTAGACGCACCTGCGGGGAAAGCATAGATACAGAAAGTCTTTCCATCCTCCATATCCGTTGCCGCGTCGGCACGGGTCGAAGCCTCGTCCGCCTCCGCCCGGTAAAGAGAGAAGCGGAGCGATACCGGATCTCCCTCCTCCGTGCCGGGTTCCCCGGGAGCCTGTTCCGAACATCCTGTCAGTCCCGGCGCTCCCAGCAAGCAAAGGCAACACCCTATCCAAAGTTTCAGTCTTTTATTCATCGTTTCTTGTTTTAGTTCACCACAGAGTACACAGAGTAACACGGAGTGGATCGTTTTCCACTAAATCCCGATACTCGTGTTCTGGTTCGCATCGTTCTTCCAGTCCTCTATCTGTACCGAGCTCAGCTTACCTCCCATTTTGTCCACCGTAATCAGATAGACATAATGCTTTCCCGCCTCCCACTGCGCTGTCACCGATTGGGTTTCAAACGCATGCGCTTTCGCGGCAGCTTCTCCGTCCACACATACCTTGAGCCGGAACGAGAGCACCGTTTCTTCTTTCGCCATCGGCGCCACGAGGCAGGTCACGTTCGGTCCTTTCTGGTTTTCTTTCAGCTTCAACTCCACGCCACTCGCCTGCGCCAGTGTCAGTGTCGAAATATCCGACAGACTGTTCAGCAATCCGCTTTTCAGGTTCATCGTCCCGATGCCTGTCCGCAGACGGTTGGTTCCGCTCAGCACATCCACCTGTATCAGCTTTAGCGCTTCGGTGGCCGAAGCCGACTTCACGATACGGAAACTGACTTTGGCCAACGCGTGCTTCATCTTGAAGCTGACGGTTCTCGAGGAAAGTGTTGCCGTGACGGGGACTGTCTCCGACTTATCCGTACCCACACCGTAGAGATAATCGGCCTGCCCGGTAGCGAGAAAATCAGTCAATGACGACGGAAGGTTCACCGCCGTCGTATGTTCACCGTCACCGGACGCTTGGATGGCTGCGGGAGGATAATAGGCGTACAGCAAGGCATCACCCGAAGTGTTGTTCATGATCGTCTGCTTGTCCGGAGTCCAGACTCCTTCTTTCAAGGAGAACTTCATCAGTGGATTGTCTCCATACGCCTTGTGTGCGGTATTGGTGGCATACACGTCCACCTCGGTGATAGCGGTTGCTTCCGCACGGGTGATGCTCTCCTCTCCCTCCACTTCGATCCGCTGCAATTCCAGCGCGCCTTCATCGGCGGCGAATCCGTCGTCCGAGGCGCATGAAGCCGTCAGGCATATCCCCGCTCCGAGGGCAAGCGCCATGTAGAGGCGATTCGCCGGCTTCTTCATTCGATTGTATTTTTGTAGGTTCATATCCGTTTTCGTATCTGTTTTTCATTAAGTGGCGTTTCCCGCGTCTGTCTCCGTTGTCTCTACGAATCGTTCTACGGTGATACCGTTCAGGATCAATTCATTGGTGGACGTAAAGTTATACTGGTAGTTGTATCCGGCCTTCAAGGTATGGGCCGCCTTATCGGTGTACTTCTTCTCCGTTTCGCCGCTGTCGCCGGCCTTCACCTTGATCGTAAACGTTCGGGAACCGGGCTTGACGATGGCCACATACGTATGCTGCAGAGCGGAAGTTCCCGCTGCCGAGGCGCTATAGGCATTGATCGTCTCCGATGTAGAGGCAGCATCGGTGGCAATCCCCGTACCCTCCAGGCTTGCCGTGCCGGGAAGCTTTGAATCATTTCCATACTTCACCACTAGGGTCACCTTCGCCGCTTCCGGAGCGAACGAGAACGTAGCCTTATTGCCATCGAGTACTCCTGTAGCCGTCAGCCGGTTGCTTTTCCAGAAATTGGTGGCTGTGCGCTGATCGGTTAGAATCCGGGTAAACGCCGTAGGATACGAAGCCGTAAACGTTTCACTACCGGTGGTGGTAAGCGCTGTTTGTCCGCTTGCGGGTTGCCAGGTGCCGGTTGTGCCGGTGACCATCCGTTGGTAGTCGGCAGTTTTCGTGCCGTCCGTAATCCGGATGGTATCATTCGCTACAAATTCTCTTTTATCATAATCATCGGCATGCGAGTCTGCCGCCGCACGGGTAGCGGGATTCCCCACCTCCGCCGATACTTCCAACGGACGGGGCAAAGCATCCTCTTGCGAGCAGGCGGCCAGCAGAACCGGGAAGAACAGGCAGAGAGCCGCCCCGGATACCGATAGGATTCTATTCTTTTTCTTTTTCATGGGGTTACATCAAACTAATATTACATCAACTAATATTACATCAAACTAAGTTACATCAACTTAAGGTTCCTGTATGCGAATCCCCGCTTTGCCACTCTTTGATCTCCTGACCGGTGGGAACCAGCACATCATTTTTCAGGGTGAGCGTATAGGTGTAGTGGCTGTTCGCCGCCCTTGCGCAAATAAGGGTGATGTCATAGACCACTCCGTTAGCATCCGTCACCGATACCTGTATCGACTGCAGGGAAGTAAGCGGGGCGATAATGCCATGCCAGGTATATTGCTCTTTGTCTGTACCACCGGGGTGATACAGGTAGACGGTTTCATCCTTGCTTGCTCCTCCGGAGTAAAGCCCCTTCCCGGTTACGGTCATACTCGTAAAATCCTTGGACAGTGTGTTCTTTCCCGAAAACTTCAGGGTCAGCTTCACGCCTTTGTGCACAAAGGCGTTTTCGCCTGTAAAGGAGAGTGTTCCGTCACGGCCGATCGTCACCTTCTCAGGGGTCTCCAGCAGATTGCTCAGGCGGTAGTCCTCACCTCCCGCCTTTCGCTGGTCGGCACGGATACCCGAGTATTCGATAGGGTAACTCGCCTGGTAGGTGGCTCCGGACTCAACGAGCAGCTCCGTACCCGTCACCGAAGGTTTCCACTCGCCCGTACTGTTGCCGGAAGAAGCGGAGTTCAATATATAGTCCACCGGAGTGGATGACGAGCCGTTCCGCGAGCGGATGATACGGATTTTGTCACCTGCGGCAAAGGTGCTGCGGTCGTAACCGTTGTCGGCTGCCACGGCACGGGTCCCGGCTGCCACGGCCGCCCGGGTCTCAGACTCCCGGCCTTCACCGGAAGCGCAGATCGCGGCGGACACCGTAAGCGGAATCCCTTCGGGCAACGAAGGGGTCAGCGCATTGTCCGAACAGCCTGCGGTAAGCAGCAGGCAGCCTAAAACCGTTTGGTATAATCTATCTGTTTTCATACTGAATCATTCATTCTGAATCATTTGTCATTTGTCATTCTGAACCATTTGTCATTCTGAATCATTTGTCATTCTGAACCATTTATTGTTCTGAATCATTTGTCATTCTGAATCATTTGTTTCATTGCCAGCCGGGATTTACGTCACTGCTCTCCTCGGAAACTTCCGTCCACCCTTTTATATCGACAGGTTGCAGGCTGATTCCCCGTTCGCCGAGCGTCAAGGTATAGACGTAGCTGTATCCTTTCTGCCATGCCGGGTTGAAGGCATCGGTCGAGAGGGTAAGATCCCGTTCGGTAGCGTCCGAGCTTTGTTCACCCAGTGTCAGCGTCAACGTCACCCGCATGCCCGAAGCCGCCTCAGCCTTCGGAGCCACCAGCCCGTAGGCCACTGTAACGGGACCCGAGGTGCCGACCTGTTGCGGACGGGCCGATGGGGTAAAAGAGATTTCACCCACCGCGTCCAGTCCGGACAAAGCGCCATCCGTCAGGGACATCGTGCCGGCCGATCCGGATCCGGAAGCAGTCGTGCAGAAGAAAGGAGTAGCGCTGCCCGCTGCCGTAAGCTTAATCTTCCTTACATAATCGTATGTCGGATCCGGGGTGCGGTCGTTCGCGTTCTGAATGCGGAACACGACTTGCGACAAGGCGTGTTGCAGATAGAGGGCCGGCGAAGCAGACAGGCTGTTGGCGGTAACCGCCGTAGCCGAACCTACGGTAGCGCTGCCGGAACCGTAAAGGTAATCGGCGGTAGAACAGTCGTAGGTATTTCCTCCGTCGAAGTTTTGCCCGGCAGGCACGCTGACGGAGAGAGCAGGCAAGACAGTACTGCTACTGCCACCGCTGCCGCTACCACTGTTGCCTCCGCTACCACTGCCGCCATCGCTCTTCAAGGCTGTCGCAGCGGGTGCCCAGGCATAGACCGTTGCTTTTGCAAGGCTGACGTAGGTAGAAGGAGTGCTCGTCCACTTCGTACCGGAATCCGCTTTCGTGAAGGTCGCTCCCCCGGCGTTGCTGCCCGGATAGAGACTGCCGTCCGCAGCGGCGAGGTAGATGCCAATGGTGCTGATCCGGCCTGCACCCGTACCAACATCGTTGATCATGCTACGGGTGGAGGCGAGCGTGGCACCGGCATGAACACCGGGCTGCAAGAGGACGGCATCGCCGTCGGTGAGAACGGAGTTCTCACCGGAACAGGCTATGCAAAACAGGGATGCGGTCCCAAGGAGCAAAAGAATGAATACGTTCTTCATCTATTATCTTGTTGAGTTTTTCTTCTATCACTTTATATCCAGATCTGTGCTTGAAGCAACCGTTGTCCATTCCGTCACGGTCACACTCGAAATGACGAGTTCGGAGCCACTGAGCTTGACGGTGTACAGGTAATTCTTTCCGGCCTCCCATGCACTGTTGCTACCAGGCAGGGCGACTTTATAATCCTGGTTGTCAATCGTCAGCGTAGCTTCCACGGTCGACTTATCGACCGTGCTTTCAGGCAGGACGAGGATACTGGCTTTCCTGGCGTTATTTTTGGCGGTGGTTCTGGCCTGATCCGTGTCAGCCGTTGCTTTGGACAACATATAGTTTGCTATATCACGTGTATAGGTCACTGCCGTCGGAGAGCTACCCACAGTGATCGTACCATCCTTAATTTTCATGGCAGGGGTGGTACCCCCATTATTTAGTACATTTTTAGTATCTCCACTTTTATTGGCTAATACCAGTTTGGAAAATGCACCGGTATTTTTATAGGTATGATCCGCATATACCCGGAAGCTGACCATCGCAAGGGCGTGCTTCATGGTGAGCGTCACCTTTCCGGTTTTATTCGTATCACCGTTTTTATAGCTGGCTTTCACTCCGGTACTTTCCTGATCGGCATACATATAGTCCACCTCTCCGGAGGCTGCGAGAATCTTATCTTTTGTATTGGTTTGACTGTCCGAATTGTCAGTGGATTGAAAGTCGATCTTGGCGTTAGCGTCTCCGCTCTTCCCCGGAAATACAGAAATATTGATCGTGGAACTTTCCGTGTATTCACCACTTGGATTGGTAGCCTTCAGCGCAGTACCGCTACTCTGAAATTCACCATTACTACCCGGTTGATACGCCGGATAATGCGCATAGATCGTAGCCTCTTCCGCCGAAAGATAGATTTTATCGGTCGCGCTGTTGCCCCATGCCGAAGAGTTGTAAGTGTACAACCCATAGTTATTCGTCTTCTTATTCGTCGTTTTGCTGTTGGCATACACCGCGATGCTTCCTAATACAGTCCCTACAGCCGATGCATCCGAGCCGGCATCTATCGCGCCGCGTGTCAACACCACCTGTGGCGACACCTGCAATTCCGCCACCCCGGTATCCTGTCCTTCGGGCAAGATGCTTTCACTGCATCCGACAGCCAACAGCAATGCCGGAAGAGCCATAAGCCAATGATATTTCGTTTGGTTAATCATCATGTTCGTTTTATCTTTTTTTAAATTCATGTATCTAATCCGCATCCAGAGTGCCGTCAACAGTCACCGGAGCCCACGCCTGCACCGTTACCGAAGTGATTCCCAGTTCATGGTCGCCGATGTTCAGCGTCACTACATGTGACATGCCCGCCTGCAACGGATTTTTCCCGCTTGCGTTGGAATCACCGAACGTAAGCGACACATTATCGAATGTACCTATTGATGTTTCTACTTTCAGCGTATACGTGTTGCTTCCGCCTCCATTGCCGTTGCTTCCGCCGGCTTCCAACGGAGGGAGTAAAAGTTGCCCCACAGATACCGGAGTCTGGCCGGTCACTTCCGTTCCTTGCCCGGCTCCGTTGGTTCCGTTCTGCGTAAGATCCACCGTCAGTCCCTGGGGATGTTCGGTTGTGGTGGAGAATGTCACCTCTCCCGTAGCCAGCTTCAACGAAGCAAGCGGTTTCGCCTCCTTCACCGTGATACTCTTCACCCATACCGACACCCCGTTTTGAAGCGTCTTCTTCGCTTGAAAAGAGAGTTGCGTCAATTGATGGTCGAATACCAGTGAAAGAAAGTGTCCGTCCGCCCAGCGGTTTCCCTGTATCTGAGAAGCGTAAAGCAGATCGGTCTGCCCTGTGAGCACAAAGGAAACCGTACCGGCATAAGTGCCCGTTCCACTGCCCGAAGCGGCCTTATCCGGCTCGGCATAGGGGGCGTAGCTTACCAGATAGAGCCAAGCTCCCCAACGGGGATAAATGGGCGCATCCTTACCGGCATTGCCCCAACCGACTTTACCATCGGTCCCGACAGTTCCTTTCCAGACACCCTCTTCGGCGGCAACCACCGGAGTGGTGTAGTCTCCCGCGGTTCGGGAAAATACCATGGCGGCCTCAAACTCCGCCTGAGGCTTGCTGCCTGCCGAGACCGCCGCCCTCGACGATACATCGCCCTCCAGAGCGGAAAGCTCCACCGGAACCTCCTCCTCACCCATCAGCGAGGAACGGTCCGCGTCGGAGCAACCTGCCAGGAAAGCTCCCGGCAGGCAGAAAAAGACAAAAAGCGAAATATGGCGTTTCATGATCATGGCAGACATTTTATGTGAATCAGTTCAGATCGGCATGGCCGGCATCACCCGCTACCCAGTCGGTTACAGTGGCGGTTACGGTCATCTTCGTAGCATCCGCCGGAGTCAGAGGCTCGGTCACGTTCAGAGTGATCAGGTGTGACTTACCGGCCTCGGTAGACAGGTTTGTTTTATTATCCTGCTTTTTGATTGTCACATTATTGAAAGTGATATCAGTGCCTCCCACAGAGATCACCGCATCGATCACGACTTGGCCCGAAGCCTGGATCATCAACGGATTACCTACCCGCACAGCGTCTGCGCCCAGCGCCACACTGGAAATACCGCCCACATTCATCATAGCGGCATCCGTCCACTTGCTCACACCGGCCTTACCCGAAGCCGGAGCTACGTTGACCTCTGCAGGCACCTGTGCGTCTCGCACGCTGATTTTCTTTAAGCTGATGGTTTTATCGGTCCATTCGCCACCACTTGCCTGAGTGGTGAGCTTCATCTCAAAGTTGAGCTGGGTCGTCAGGTGCTTGAACGTAAGTTCAGGGTTACTTGCAGAACTGCTGCTACCGGCCTCCGCCGCATCGGCGAGCATCACGTCCTGCTCCCCGTCTGTTTGGGGAATCGTCACCGTTGTACCGCTAACCGTTCCCGCAGGAGCCACAGCCGCCAGCCAAGACTTCGTGCTGGCAGTCGTATGGTAATAAAGAATCGGGTTGAGTGACACCGTGGCCTTAGAACCCGCCTTGAAAGAGGCGGTGGAAACCGTGGCACGGGTTGTCAGTTTGTTCTGTCCGCCGTCTTCCGTCACTTCATTGGCAAGCACCGGAGAAAACTTAGTCCAATCAGCAGCCTGATCACCGTCAGCCACCAGCACCGTAGCCGTCACATCACTGCCTACGCCCACCGCCGCGCGGGTCTTCACCATGCCCTGCACGCTTTGCGACACTTGGATAGGAGTCGCGTTCACCGGATTCTCGGGCAAAAGGTCATTGTCATTGCTTGAGCAGCTTGCCAGCAAAAGGGCCATAGCCGCCACACTTAGTTTCGTTTTCATTGTTTTCTAAAAGTTTTATAGTTAATAAATATGTCTATTGTTCTGTTTCGGCAGACCGATTGTCCACCAGTTCCCCACTGCCGGAGTCACCCTCCTGCCACCGTCCGACCGTAGCGACAGCTACAATCTCCACCGGATCGGGAATGACGGGATCGGGAAGTTCCACCCGGACGGTATAAGCCGTTCCGCCTTCCCCCTCCCCGCCTTCGAACCGTACGGGAAGGGCACGGTATTCGCGGTCGTGTGTCCGGTCATCGTCTACCGAAAGCACCAGGTCGATGGTCAGCGTAGCGGAAGGCTGCACCAGCACATAGCCCGGCAGCGTCAGCTTGTTGCCGTCAAACGGAAGGCCCTCCGCCTCTTCGCCCGCTTCATAAACGGGCACGCTCACCGTGCGCTCACCCGGCAAGAGCGACTCTTCGGCCAGGGAGAGGGTCACCTCGTCCGTCAGTCCGTTCAGATGGAGCGACCGCACACGGAGCGCCCCGGTATCTTCGGCCTCTACCGTGAGTGTAAAGATCAGTTGCGTCAGCAAGTGCCGATACAGGAGCGATTGGCTGTCGGACTCCCCGAAAGGAGCGGAAAGCGATCCGTTCTGTTCGCCCGTCAGCATCAGGTCTTCTTCTCCCGTCAGGCGGTAAGTCAGCCGCCCGTCAGCCGTCAGCGGTGCCGGAGGATAGTATCCCCGCAGATAGAGCGCCGAGCCGTCCGACGGATAGTAGCGTTCGGGCATCAGGCGGATCTCGTTGTCCGTGGCAATGCCGTCCCAGCTCCCGTCGTACTGTCCCGTACGTACACCGTAAGCGACACACACCGGGGTATCGCCGAAAACGTCCACCGTCGCACGGGTACGGATACCCGTAAAGAGACGGATGGGAACCGGCTCCGGTTCCGGACGCGGTTCGAGCGAGCGCTCCGTACACGAGAAGAGAAGCTGGGAAAGAAAGGCAGCTTTCAGTATGTATTTCAGTTTGAGTATCATATTCCCATTGTATTTCTAAAACCTATATCCCAGCCCCAGATTGATCCCCGTCAGGCCCCAACGGACGAAGGAGGCCGGATGGTGATAGTATGCATGGGGAGGTTCGTTATCATAAGCCTTGGCGGACGAATGGAGGTATCCCCCGCGCACTCCCGCCTCGATGCCCCAATGACGGGACAGGGGGACATACACGCCTGCGGAGAGTCCCGCATGCCGGTAACGTCCGGTGCGGCTTCTGCCTGTGGCGTCCGTATCGCCTGCTGGCGAGGGACGGTAATCGAAATCGCCCGACTGACCGTAGACACCCAGATAGAACCAACGGTAACGCCCGTCACCTTTCAGCCACAAACGGGGCTCGAGGCTGTAGCCGGAGACGCCCCAGAAACGGTGATCGCGCCCGCCTTTCCAGTCTGAATACGCCGCAGAGGCCATCACAGACCAACGGCGGGCAAAGTGAAGCTCCAGCGCCAGGTTGGGCCTGAAAGCTCCCAGGCGGCCTTCCGCCGTCAGCCCCGACCAGTCGGCAAGGTTCGTCTTCAGGGAGAAGACCATCCGATGCGGGTTTTCTGCTCCCGACCCCGCAACCGTACCGGGATGACCGGCCGGACCGACCGGTACAAAAAGAATGGGGGGCGGGCACGGGCGGTTGTCCGGAGCAGATGGGACCGCAGGAGGCAAAAGCGGATATCGGGAGGCATACATGCCATAGTTGCGGCGGGCGGCGGATAAAGTATCCGCACCCGCAGGCTCGCGCAGGCAGACAATCACCACGTCGCGCTCTTCGCCGGGATAGCATACGGCATGGTTGTGAGTCACGAAATACTCCTCTTTCATGCCCTTGCGGGTGATCAGTTCGGACTTCACACGGCTGCTACGCACATAGGCCAGCCAAAGATTGTCGTGTACGCTCCCGCCCGAAGTGCAATGACCGTCTACATAGATACGCATCTTCCCGTCGGCGATAGGGCCACGGAAAGAAGAGACGGCGGCAAACAGGCGTTTCAGCTCGTGATTGTTGCCTTGATAGTCGGCATACAGAACGTCACGCCCCTGTACAAAACGGAACGTGTGCAACGAATCGCAGTCCGAAACCGCACGTGTGCCGACACCCCGACCGCAGACCGGTGCGGAGAGCAAAAGGATATATCCGAGCAGCAGTAAAATTCTGTTCATGGCGGCAATCTCTAAAAAACGGTTTACAAACAAAGTTCTGTCAAATGGATTTCGCTGAATATGCTGCGCATCATCTGGTTGACAACCCCCATACGGGAGGCCACCGACCCATAACGGCCATAGACACGCTGCTCGTCTACATCCGGAGAAACCGGACACACCCCCTCGTGCAGGATCAGCAACAAGGACAGCAGGTCGATGGAGCCCAAAGGCTTGCACAGTTCATAAGAAACGGGACTATCGGGAGATTCCGGGCATATACAGCGAATCAGCCCTCCGCGCTCCAACAGGGGAAGGAGGACAGAAACATTCCGGAAAGCGCAATCGGAAGAAACAGGAGGAGAAGATATGCCGGCATCACGGTAATAGATGTAACGAAGCACCCTGATAGCCTCCTGGGTTAAAATTGTAAGCATAACTTTTTGTTTTGTTTGTGAAGACCGTTACTTTGTAGGTAACGGCATTTAACAAATATCTGAAACAGACAGCGTTCTAAACCGAATAATTAGATTTAAACAACAAAAGGCATCCGATGATGGCAATAAAATGTTCATCCACGTTAAATTACACCAACGTGGACAACCCTTCTTATTGCTTTTTTAAGAGAAAATAGGGAAAACTAATGCTAAGCATGCATCTTTTTTAAAATTAATTATCTTTTTATTGAAAAACTTGCCTTTTTATTTGTTTGTGTGAAAAATAATGTCCAATTTTGCAGCAATAAAGCGATGCCGTTACCTACAAAGTAACAGACCACCTACTCTACTGATTATAAGCGTAATACCTTCAACACATTCTACCTTCAAACCACATTCAGCACATAGTTGAGTATCTTCCTATTTGTCCGGTCTACTTCCTTATCACCGAAAGGTTTCAGGTAAGTTTCCGTAACTTTCACCGAAGAGTGTCCCAGCCCACGGCTGATCACTCCCACGGGCGTCTCCTGATGAAAGGCAATCGTGGCCCACGTGTGACGCGCGGTGTATGAACTGAGCCTGCCGCCCAATCTCAAATCCACCGACACCCGCTCCAGCCTGCGGTTCAGGTTGCGCAGTTCACATTGATATTCCTGATAAGGAGTCAGCACCTTCTCCTGCCGACGTTTCCCGGTACGGGGTTGTCCCAGGATGGGCAGCAGGTAGCTCGGATGATCGTTCTCCGCCATCCTCCGGTTGATGATGTCCATCGCCTCACGGGGCACGGTAATGCTGACCTCCTGCCCCGTCTTATGCCGGCAGTAGGTCAGCACCCCCTTGTCAAGATTGCTCCTGCGCAGGTGTGCCAGATCGACAAACGGGATGCCCCGCAGCATAAACATCAGCACAAACCAGTCCACAGCCTTCGCCGAGGCCGATTCATCCGGACACCCCGACATGCGGATCATACGCCCCACCGTGCGGGCATCCACGGCACGCTTCACGTCGGAGCGCGTACCGGTGTATACCTTATCGAAAAGCCCGGTCACATATCCCGGACGCCCCTTCATCCCCCGGTTGTAGCCCGCACGCAGGGCACGCATGTAAGTAGACACCGTGTTCCAGCTAAGCCCCCGGCCAAGCAGCAGAAATTCGTAATTCCCCAGAAATGCCGGGGTCACCTCTTCAAATCCGATCTCCTCCTTTCCCGCGCTCTCCCTGAGCAAACGCAGCATGTTGTGGTAAATGCGCCGGGCGGACTCACGGCCCTCTTCACGGAACCTTTCAATCTCCGAAATCATAAATACTGTTAATGTTTCATTCATCTTATTCATTGTTTTTAATTTACAATATCCCCTTAAATATAATTTGTAAAGAAAGCCGGATAACCGAACCTATATCTTTACAAAACACATCTAAAGAGACTTTACGGAACAATCCTTGGGACGATATGCTGTACACTTTTTGTATATCTTTGCCGATCCTAACGTCGTTTTAACAAACATTGGCATCCAGCCATCCCATACAAACCTCAAAGTAAGATGAAAAAGAGCATCCAGGACCTGAAAGAGTCATTAAGAAAAAAGGAACAGAAACAACAAAGACTGCACGAACAAGAAGATAAGATAGAAAAAGACATCCGTGTGCTGCGATACCTGATAGAACGGGAGGAACAGGCCGCCTCTGCGCAAGCCCCCCGGAAACGGAAAATCGCCCGAAAGCAGGTAAGCGACTTCTTCACCCGGATCGCCCTGTTTTACGAAGACCTGCAACGGCGCCTGGACCTGCGCATCACTTACCGCTGCTTCTGCCGCTGGCTCTGCACCCGCTACGAGTTCGAGTCACGCTACCGCGACCGCCACAAGTTATCGCCTTGCACGGTACTGGGGTATTTTAAAAGGGAAAGAGGTGGGTAAGCTTCATCAGTCAACCTACATAGTGGGCAATGCTTATGGGTTGCTTAGTATATGCTACCATAGGTATATAAAAAAATAAGTTCCGCCCTGGTACGCATTGTAAAGAGGCGTGGCGGAAATTGTTGGTGCGAAGATACTGCTTTTTCATTTAAGAAATATTGTTCATCGCTTGCTGTTTTTCCAAGAGAGAACTTCACCCAAAGACGTTTTCATTTCCCTGTCCCCATTGTAGATGGCAAAGCATTGGTCGGGCGTAACCCCTGATAACTTAGCCCATTTGGAGATACCCTTGAAAAAGTCCGGCGAATAGGTCGCCCCCGATTTTATTTCGTAAGCGTATTGTTTACCACCCTCGGTACGTAGTAAATCTATTTCGTTTCCGGTGCTGTCCCGCCAGAAAGTCAAATTAGGTTCCGCACCTTTATTATATGCCTCCTTGATAAATTCATTAATAACCAGATTTTCAAACAGACCGCCACGCAAAAAATGCGTCGAGATCTGTTCCGCATTTTGTATCTCTAATAAGGAGCAGGCCAACCCTGTATCATAGAAATAAAGTTTGGGCGTTTTTACTAATCGTTTGGCATAGTTGTTAAAATCCGGCCTTAGCAGATAGCAAATGTAACTCGCTTCTAATATCGAAATCCAAGCCGTTGCAGCTGTCACCGATATACCGCATTCATTAGCCAATGACGAAAGATTGAGCAGTTGTCCGATACGTCCGGCACATAATTTCAAAAAACGGATAAACTTGCTCAAATCTCCAATGTTTCGCATCAGGCGCACATCCCGTTCAACATACGTCTGGATATAGAACGGGTAATAATCATCCGGCTCTATATTTTTATCATAAATACGCGGATAAGCCCCTTTGAATATCTCTTCATCCACATTTTTGGGAAGAATACCGCCTTCTTTCATTTCACGATGAGAGAAAGGTAAGAGTTTGAGTATAGCTGTCCGGCCCGCCAATGACTGATTCACATTTTCCATTAATAGAAAATTATGTGATCCGGCCAATAAATACATCCCCTCACGATTCTCATTATCGGTGTAGGTTTGAATATACGAAAATAGCGAGGGAACATGTTGCACCTCGTCAATGATTGTCTTATCAGGATAGGTCGCAAGAAATCCTTTGGGATCGTCGGTTGCAAACAACCTCATGTCCGGGTCTTCGAGAGATACATATTTATAATCCGGAAAAGATGTTTTCAACAAAGTAGATTTACCCGACTGCCGAGGTCCCGTCAGGGTGACAATCGGATACTTGTTTGTCATCTCTAATAACTTCTGTTTTAATATCCTTTCTATCATAGCTACTTATTTATTGCAAATATAATATTAAAAAGTGAATTTGCAAACAGTAGTTCTGTTTTATCATTGTTAGTTCACACGGCTTTTTCATTTTATTTTTTTATAGGCGGAATTCAATAGCGATACAATGCTTATGTTGTCTTCTGCTTTTGTTTTTGCGATAGCAAAAGGAACACGGCAGGATTAAATCAAGGATATGCCGTATATACCGCGGGGAAGAACTTATTGTCGACAGGGAAAAATGGATAGCAGTGCGGAGCGGCTTAGTTCAATTCAGGCAACAGCGTTGCCTATTTCCAAATATCTTCATTCTCCCAATTTGCAGGAAATCCCATTGCCCGGACATCAATTGAAGGGTAACGGTTTAATAAATCCTTAAACCTTGTCACAAACGAATGGTTAGGATTGATTATATCCAAAAGATACACAATCATGCTCAATATAAGTATGTAGGCGACTTGTGTACGTACAGCCACTAGTATAAAAATAAAAAGCTTACCCTGAGCGCGCTGATCTGACGGGAAGCGGGGTAAGCATGTTGCTGCGAAGATAAAACAATTCTCTTAAAATACAAAATAGTTGCCATATTTATTGTTTTTGATTCACGGCTTTTTCATTTAAGAAATATAGTTCATCGCTTGTTATTGTAGCAAAAAGCCTTATATTCGTGCGCAGCGATGCTGAAGCACCGCCTTAGGTGTTTCTTCTTATCGTTCATTTTATTTTTTAATCGTTACTAAATATCAGGATTCAACGATCCACTTTTCGATGTTTCGGGTTTGGGCACTGAAATTTACGCCAATCTTAAAAAGCTTACGGCCGTCAGTCGCAAAAGGTTGCGTATAATGCTTCCCGTTGATCTGTCGGAGAGCTTCTTCGGCAGTGCCATCCAACTTGAACTCCATCACATAAATGAATTTATCTGTTTTCAAAACGAGATCGACACGCCCTTCAGCGGTATGATATTCCACTTGCGTATAGAATCCCATTAGCTTAAAGACGATGAAAAGCACATTCTGATAGTGCAGTTCCCGATCACGAATCATTTCGTAAGGGGTATCCGCAAAGAAACTCTGCAGACGGCGGAAAAAAGAATCATAGTCCCCGGCACGAACCTCTTGTACGAACTTCTGAATTTCAAACGGGGCTTCTACTTTATTGGTGTCCGCATAATAAGGAAGCAGAAACTTCATGAACCCCTCCTCCACTTCGCGATTCGGGAATCCCAAACGGTAAATCCCGAATTCACGGTCATACCCCTTGATGGTGAGGTAACCGCTCTGATAAATTACGGGAATAGGATCGGTAGAGGAAGAGTCGATGCTGTTCAATACATCCGCATCGGTTTCCACATGCGCCATTTTATGAAGATCATAGTGATGTATCTGCAAGAGTTCTACCAGATAGGTAGGAGTACCCGTTTCAAACCAATAATTTCCAAATTTCATTTTATAGAACGTATTCAGCAGGCTGAAAGGATTGTAAATGCCGATCGAATCTTCCACAAAATGATACCCGTCATAGCATGCCTTCAATTCACGGCACACCTCTTCATAACCCATCCTCTGCCTGTCGGCAAGTTCGTACAACTCTTGATCCAGATTGGTCCGTATTTCCTCCTCGGTGATGCCGCACAATGCCACGTAACGTTCGTCCATCGACAAATCGATCAGATTGTTCAAAGCACTGAACACACTCACTTTACCAAACTTGGTGACACCGGTCAGAAAAGCGAACCGGATGTATCCATACATTGTTTTGATAGCTCCATAAAAGGCTTGCAAGGTCTTGCGAAACTCTTTTTGCAATTCTTCATCCCCAATGGATTGCAGCATGGGCTTATCATATTCATCCACCAGAATGACTACACGATGCCCCGTCAGTTTACAGGCACGCTCTATGACACCGGCAAAGCGCAGAGACAAAGAGCGCTCCGAAGGTTCAGCTCCATAGAGTTTCTCCCATGACACAATGGCTTTCTCCAATATATCCTCAAGGCTTTGCGGTGAGTCATATTTCTCTATATTCAAATCCAGATGCAATATCGGATGTTCTATCCACTCTTTCTCGAGCTTTTCCATCGCCAGTCCTTCAAAGAGTTCCTTTTTTCCCCGAAAATAGGCCTCGAGAGTAGAAACAAGCAGACTCTTCCCAAAGCGACGGGGGCGGCTCAGGAAATAATAACTCCCCGTCTTCACCATTTGATAAACCAATGCGGTTTTATCTACTATAGAAAAAAACCTCTTTACGGATTTTCTCAAAATTCTGTATTCCGATAGGATAGATTTTATCGCTCATATTCTTTATTGTTCCGGAGATAAGTAACAGACCCATCTGTGGATACAAAGATACTATTTTTTTCTGTGTTTCGCATGTCATACTTGAAAAGCAACGCCGTGACAGTAAAAAAAGTTTTTCACTTCACACAAGAGAGATGTAATTTTGTCACGTAAATAAAAGCAACAATTATGAAAGAATTAAATTTTGACTGGCTGCTGAACGGAAGCTGCCTGCTGTCGGACGTGGCGATGGCATATTTCACAACCTGTGTTTATCCCCGCTCGGCAGGCAAACGGATGCGCGACGAGATAGAACGCTATCCGAACCTGTACGCCGAACTACTGGAAGCGGGATACAAGCGTCCCAACACACTGTTGACGCCGCGCCAGATCTGTATCGTGATCCGTCACTGGGGAATGCCCGACACGGTGTACAAGTGGCTGCGCGAGCACCCCGCGGATCGGGTTCAAAAACTGTTCGCCGACCGCAAATTCGACTGATATATTTTATATATCTTTTGTTTATTATTTATTTATGTGCAGGTCTGCATGTTGGCGGCCTCTAAATTCATCCGCACAGAAAGCTGAGCAACAGCGCATTAGGAGTACTAAAGCATGTTGGCGTCCGTGTTGGTGGTTTAGAGGCTCCGGATGATGGAAACAGAGGTTCCGGAAAGGCCCGGACGAGACTCGGTTTCACCCCCGCAGAGCGTGCGCTGCCCTGCAGAGGACCCTGTGACTTTTTGCGCCGTAATGCGGCACTCTGCATCACTTTCTTGCATCACCGGCTGTCCGTGCTTAGCTTTGTCACACCGTTCGGGAAAGAGCGGTACACTCGATAACCTGTAAAATGAAATACTATGAACGCATCGACTGAAACAATTCTGAAAAAAGGATATATCCTGATCCCCAAATCCCTGATCGAAGATTTCCTCAAAGCCGGATTGGGCACAGAGGGCTATCTGGAAGCGTGGATACGCGTATTGGCGCTGGTCAACTATTCGGATACGGAGATCTGTGTGCAAGGCAACCGGATGATCTGCCGACGGGGAGAGACGGTATACACCTACAGCCACTGGGAAAAGGTGCTGGGATGGAGCCGCTATCGCACCCGCCACTTCTTCGAAACCCTGTTTAAATCCGGAATCATGGAGGCCGTGGAGAACTCCGCCGGAATCACCCTGCTACGGGTGATAGACTATGACCTCTGGACCGGACAGAAAAAGGCGGCCGCCACCCGGAGCAACCATGCCACGGAGGGTTTCGACGACTTCTGGGACCTCTACCACCGCATCACCCAAAAGGACAAGATAAACATAGCCCGTGCCCGGAAAGAATGGAAAAAACTGACGGCAACGGAGAAGAAGCTGGCCTTGGAAAACATCGAGGAATATTATGCCCACCAAAAAGATATACGCTTCTGCAAACAGGCGGCCACGTATCTGGCGGATAAAGCGTTCCTGAATGAATATGAGTTTTAAACCCATCGCAAATCCAAATCATTATGCTACAACCCCAAGCACCCGAACTCGAGGAAACCATCCTCGGAGCCTGCCTGATAGAAAAAGAAGGCATGGCACTGGTTGACGAACTGCTGAAACCGGAAATGTTTTATGTCACCCGTCATCAACTGATTTATGCCGCACTGCAGGCGATGTTTCACGCCGGTACGAACATCGACATCCTCACCGCCACCGAAGAGCTGCGCAAGCGCGGAAAGCTGGACGATGCCGGAGGGCCGTTCTACATCACCCAACTGAGCAGCCGGGTGGCAAGTTCGGCACATCTGGAATATCATGCGCGCATCGTGCACCAGAAGTACATCCGAAGAGAAATGATCGTGGGATTCAGCAAGCTGCTGACCCTCTCCGACGATGAAACCATCGACCTGACAGACACGCTGGTGGATGCTCACAACCTGCTGGACAGGCTTGAAGGAGCCTGCGGACACAACCGGCAACTACGGGATATGGACACTCTGATGCAGGCCACCCTGGTGGAAGCGGAAGGGCGAATGCGGAAAAACAAGGACGGAGTGACCGGCATCCCTACCGGACTGACCGAACTGGACAAGATGACGGGCGGATGGCAAAACAATGACCTGATCACCATCGCCGCCCGGCCGGCAGTGGGAAAAACCGCCTTCGCGCTCCATCTGGCTAAAGCCGCAGCAGCGGCAGGACATCATACGGTGGTGTACAGCCTCGAGATGCAGGGCGAACGGTTGGGTGACCGATGGCTCCTGTCGGCAGGAGAGGTGGACCCGCACCTCTGGCGAAGCGGTAAAGTGTCGCAGGAAACATGGCTGCAAGCCCGGCAGACCGCAGGAGAACTGGCAAGACTGCCCATCTGCGTAGACGACAACCCGGATATGAGCATGGACCGGGTACGCTCGAGCGCACGGTTGCTGCAAAGCAAAGGCAAGTGCGACTTTATCATCATCGACTATCTGCAACTGTGCGACATGCGCACCGAACAGAACAACCGGAACCGGGAACAAGAGGTGGCACAGGCCAGCCGTAAAGCCAAGCTGCTGGCCAAGGAACTGCACATACCGGTCATCTTGCTGAGCCAACTCAACCGCGGCTCCGAAAACAGGGCGTACGGACGCCTGGAATTGGCGGATCTGCGTGAGAGCGGCGCCATCGAGCAGGATTCCGACCTGGTGGTTCTGCTCTATCGCCCGGCACTGGCACACCTGGCAACGGACAAGCAGAGCGGATATCCGACAGAGGGGCTGGGGATAGCCATCATCACCAAACACCGCAACGGCGAGACGGGCAATGTATACTTCGGACACAACAGGAGCATGACAAAAATCGGCGACTATGTGCCGCCGACGGAATGGATAAGGAGGAACGCGAAATAAAATGGAAAAGCCGGAGTCTACAGGCTCTCTATCTCTCCGGCGGACAATCCTGTCACCTGGCAGATGGTTTCGACCGGCAGGTTCAATGCCTTCATCCTCCGGGCATTCGCCTGCTTCTCTTCCATGCGGCCTTCGGCAAGACCTTCCTGGCGGCCCTCCATAGCTGCCGTACTCAATACATCAT
>ENA-OXEJ01000245-OXEJ01000245.1-human-gut-metagenome-genome-assembly--contig:-NODE-245-length-21902-cov-5.74326_pt1 | contig 21902 bp, 20 predicted proteins | sample MGYA00249359_ERZ652251 | MGnify/ENA primary metagenome ERZ652251 (study PRJEB26925, sample SAMN05826915) | human gut metagenome | biome: ENVO:2100002; feature: ENVO:00000062; material: ENVO:00002003...
ATGTGTATAAGAGACAGCCAAATGATGTTATACTGTTATAAGATGAAGTGATAATAAGGGATTTTTCATGAAAAGTAAGATTTTTTTGCAACTTATCATATTTTGTTTTGCATGCTTTTCAGAACCGGCGGCCGCCGCCGGAAAGATAACGGCTTCCGAGGCCGAGGTCTGGGCGAACCAAAAGGGGCGGCAGCTGCTCGATACCTTTTCGGAACCGGACGTCAAAACCAAATACGCCAAACTTGACGAAATGTTTTTGAACGACGTTGATTTGGAATATGTCGGCAAATTCGTCGTCGGCAAATACTGGCGGCAGATGACGCCGGAGCAGCGCGAAAGGTACATTCCTCTTTTCAAGCGCTATTCCCTGAGCCTGTATAAGAACTTTCCGCTCAGCTTCGATTTCAAAATAAACTTTAAGATTACCGGCGTCAAACTGGACCGGGACTACGCCGACGTTACCGCCGACATTTCTCTTGACGGGCGGCAGCAGCCCGGGCAGCCGGCGGAAAAGTTTCTGGTCGGTTTTCGCATTCACAAGGTTGGCGGCAAACTTAAAATCATTGACCTGAAACTGGCCGAAAGCAGCCTGATTCTCTCGTATCGCGGCCGTTTTTACGAGATGCTGCGCCGCAATGACGACGAGATTGAGTGGTTTCTTGAGGACCTGGAGCTGATTACTTCTTCCGCAGAACAGCAGAATCAAATGACGCTGACCGGACAAAACCTCTAAAAATCTGTTGAATTTATTGTCGTAAACTTATATTATCCGCTATAGTTTTGCAAAACCGTAGTGGATTTTTTTACAATGAACAACATCAAGGTCAGATTTGCGCCCAGCCCGACCGGCCATATGCACATCGGCAATACCCGCACTGCGCTGTTTAACTGGCTTCTGGCCAAAAAGCTCGGCGGCTGCTTTATGCTCCGCATCGACGACACCGACAGTGAACGTTCCAAAAGGGAATATGAAGATTCTCTGCGGGAGTCTCTGCTCTGGCTCGGTCTGAACTGGACGGAAGAAGCCCGCCAGTCGGCGCGTCTGGAACGCTATTACGAGATAGTCGAAAAGCTGAAGGCGCAGGGACGGATTTATGAATGCTGGGAAACGCCGGAAGAATTGGAACTGATGCGCAAGCGCCTTATTGCCAGAGGACTGCCGCCGATTTACAGCCGCGACGCTTCGGCTTTGAGCGATGAAGAAATTGCCCTGCGCCGTAAGCAGGGACGTCGGCCGCATTACCGCTTCCGCCTGACGGCCGGCGAAATCCGCTGGCACGATATGGTGCGCGGCGAAGTAAGATATGATGCCGGCAAATTAAGCGACCCGATTGTCATACGCGAAGACGGCAGCTTTTTGTATCATCTGCCATCGGTCATTGATGACGTCGACTTCGGCATAACCCACATTGTCCGCGGCGAAGACCATGTCAGCAATACGGCTGTTCAGATAGAGATGTTTGAGGCTCTCGGCGGCAAAATTCCCCAGTTCGCGCATTTGCCGCTGCTGACCGGCAAAGAGGGAAAACTCTCCAAACGTCTGGGGTCTTTGGGCGTTCGCGAGTTGAGGGAAGAAGGCGTCGAAGCGCTGGCCGTTTGCTCTTTTCTGGCCAAAATCGGCACCTCGGAAAGCATAACGCCGTTTTATTCGCTGGCGGAACTGGCCGCTTCGCTGGATTTCGGGCGCTTGGGACGTTCGCAGCCTAAGTTTGACGAAGCTGAACTTCGCCGTTTCAATACCGTTTATCTTCATGGCCTGCCTTATGAAAATGTCAAAGATCGTACCGCCGTCGGCGAAACTTTCTGGAATGCGGTTCGCGGCAATCTGACCCGGGTCGACGATGTCAGAATCTGGCATGACGTCTGTTTTGAAAAAATTGAGCCCGTGCTTGAAGACAATGAGCTGACTGTTGCGGCCGCCGGACTTTTGCCGCCGGAACCGTGGAACGGCGAAACCTGGAATTTATGGATAGAAGCTGTCAAAAAACAGACCGGCAAAAAGGGACGCGATTTGTTTCACCCGCTGCGGATGGCGCTGACCGGGCTCCCCGACGGGCCGGAGCTGAAACGCCTGCTGCCGTTTATCGGCAGGGAAAAGGCGTATAAGCGCCTTAACGGAATAAGAGATTAGGAGAAAGAAAATGAAAATCAGCCTGCACAATACGCTGCTGCGCCGCAAACAGGAATTTGTCCCGATTGACGAGAACAACGTGCGTATGTATGTCTGCGGTCCCACCGTTTATGACCGCGCCCATCTCGGCAATGCCAAAACTTCGGTCGTGTTTGACGTGCTGTATCGTTTTCTGTGTCAGGTTTACGGCAAGGACCATGTGACCTACGTTTCCAACATTACCGACGTTGACGACAAAATTCTGAACAAACACAAGGAAACCGGCAAGTCTATCCGCGAAATTACCGAACAGACCTTTCAGTGGTATCTGGACGACATGAAAAAACTGAACGTGTTAAATCCGAACCACCGCCCGCGCGCGACCGAATATATTCAGGAAATGATCGAGCTGGTTAAGCTGCTGCTGCAAAACGGTCACGCCTACGAGGCGGAAGGCCATGTTTTGTTCAGCGTCGATTCCATGCCGGACTACGGTTTTCTGTCCGGCCGTTCGATGAAGGAAATGCTGGCCGGTGCCCGCATTGAAGTTGCCGATTATAAGAAAAATCCGGCCGACTTCATTTTGTGGAAGCCGTCAGAGGCGGACCAGCCGGGTTGGGACAGCCCCTGGGGCTACGGCCGTCCGGGCTGGCATCTGGAATGTTCGGCCATGAGTTCCAAGCTGTTGGGCGATTCTTTTGACATTCACGGCGGCGGTTCCGATTTGATTTTTCCGCACCACGAAAACGAATGCGCCCAGTCCTGCTGCGCACACCCCGGATCAAGCTTTGCCAAATATTGGGTGCATGCCGGCATGCTGATGGTCGACGGTGTTAAGATGTCAAAATCGCTTGGCAATTTTTATAACGTTGACGAGATTATTTCCAAATATCCGGCCGAGGCGCTGCGCCTGCTGTTTTTGACCACGCATTATCACCAGCCGTTCAACTTCACTTTTGAAGGGCTGAATCAGGCCAAAGCCGCGTTAGACAAGTTTTACAACGCCCTGCGCCAAAATGCGGCGGTAAAGGTTGAAAAAGCGTCGCCGAACGCCAGACTGATGGAAGCTTTGGCCGATGACGTCAATACGCCGCTGGCGCTCTCGGTTCTGCATGAAATTGTCAATAATCTGAATAAGTCGGAAACCGAAGCCGACAAAGTCAGATACAAGTCGGAACTGATTGCTTCGGCGGAAGTTCTGGGGTTGTTGTATCAGGATCCGGAGGTCTGGTTTAAGGGCGCGTCCGGTGAAAAGGGCGGCCTGAGCGAAAGCGATATCGAGAGCAAAATCGCCGAACGTCAGGCGGCCAAAAAGAACAGGGATTATGCGCTTGCCGATAAAATCCGCGGCGAATTGAAAGACGCCGGCATTGTTCTGGAAGATACTCTGTCCGGCACGACCTGGAAGCGCGCATAATTTTAAGGCGCTTGATAAACAAAGCCCCGCTGTTGCGGGGCTTTGTTTTGGAGTTGTCAGTTTTTGAGGCGTTTTAGTTTTTTTCTGTCGTTATTTTTCTGAACCGTACTGAAGATGGTGTCGGCAAAGGATTTTTTTGCCACGTGGGTTATAAAAAGAGGCTCTTCCAGTTTCAGTTTTCCGAGCGTTTCTTCCAAAGCTTCAAAACTTTCGTAAATTTTGCTGATTAGGACAATGTCCTGTTCCGATGAGTCCGCACGTTCCGAAATAGTTTCTTTATTCATGAGTCTTTTCCTTCTAACTGTTTTGATAATATGTGTCGTCAGTCCGGTCTCCTGAAGTCTGTATACAGTCTAAACGCAAAACGTTTTTTTGTACAGGCTGTAAAAAATGTCTTCAGGCAACGAAAAATAAGTACACAGAATAAAAGCTTCATAAAAATATCCGGTGCCCGCACCGGAACGGATTCGCCTAAGGCCGCATGACCATGCACTGAATGTTGGTCGTGCTTTCCAGTTTGCTTTTAAATTCAAACGGGTCGACGCTGCCTTCCGTATAAAGGTCATAATGAATCGGTACGACAATGCCCGCGCCCAGCCAGCGTGCCGCAACCAGCGCTTCGTTGATGTTCATGTTGGCGCGTCCGCCGATGGGAATAAACGCGATGTCGGGTTTGTATATTTCGCCCACCAGCTTGAAATCCTGCTGCAAGGCGGTGTCGCCGAGGTCATAAATTTTGACGCCGCCGATATTCAACAGAATGCTGGCCGCCTGTCCGAAAGGTCTTCCGTCGGGCAGAAAACCGCTGTGCATGGCATAGCGGAACTGCGCCGACCCCCATGGATACTGCCAGGTGCCGCCGATGGGTACCCGGATTGTTTCGGCCCCCTGTTCGGTGCAGTATTCCGCCAGTTCCATAACCGCGGTAATTTTGGCCTGATTGTTTTTGGAAATTTCGACGGCGTCGCCGAGATGATCCTGATGCCCATGCGTAAGAAGAATGTCCGAAGCCTTGATGTCGGACGGTTTCATGACGGCCATCGGCGCTCCGGTCAGAAAAGGGTCCAGCACGATGCTGTATTCTCCTTTGGCAATGATAAAGCCGCTGTGTCCCAAATACCGGATTTTAACGCCTTTATATTCCAATGTGTCGGTCATTATGTTCTCCTTGCGCGGTTAAAGAAAAGATGCAGCCATTATAAAAATTTTCTTATGCTTTGTACATAAGGATTTTGCCGTTCCTACATCAGATATTTTTCCGGGGAGAGTCTTTCGCTGTGAAATTTGAAGTCTTTGCCATAGGCTCTGAAACGGTTATTCGACCAGTCGTCAATCACGGCATCAATCAGGTCGGCGTTGACGACGTCTTCGCTGCGCATCGGAAAGCGGCTTGACATTTCCTGAATGATGTAGTTGGCAACATTAGCTTTCATTATACATCTCCTTTATAATGAACGATTAACCTGCGTTAATATATTGTTAATAATTGAAACTCAAAGGTTTATAGAACTAAAGTCTATGTTAATGAACCGCTTTTCCGCTTGCATTTCCCGCGGTTTTTTCTCTCGGATTTCAGAGTCTTTTGTCGGGTCTTTCGCGGTCAAATTCGCGGCATAATTCCGATTCCATCGTATAATTGACGATGTTGTCGAGCTTGCGCTGTTCGTTTTCTCTGGCCTTGTGAAATTCGTCGATAATCGGTTTCAGCCGGGCGGTGTAATATTTATAAAGCCGGTCGATTCCGGCGCGGATTTCCGCGTCGCTGGTGCCGGAAACCTTAATGGCGCGAACTTCGCTTATGGCATTGCGAATAGTCTCGTCAATCAGCGGCAGAAAATATTCCAGGGTCAGAATGTTGATGCGCTGGTGAACCTGTTCGTGACGGATAACCTGCGAAAATTTGCAGCTGTTGCGGTCAATCTCTTTTGACACATAAATCAGCGGATCGTTGTAGCCGAACTTTATCTCAATTTCGCTGGGCAGCAGACAGGCGTGATTCTGATCTAAAGTTTTAACGTAAACGTCCTTGATCCAAATCTGATACTGGGGCTTGAGCGTTGCCAGTCCGACGACGAAAAAGCCTTTTTCGGCGCCGCCGGCCATGCGTTCAATTTCCCGTTGCGGGGTCGAGAGGTCGTGTATCAGCTGGCCGTAAGAGGTCAAAAACGTAATTTTCGGCTTTGGATTGATGGCGTCGCAGGACACAAATTCGCCATAACTCCAGGCAGCCGCTTTTGCCGTGAAAAAACAGACGCAAATCAGAACCAGTATTGCCGATTTTTTCATTTTGTTGTCCAAAACGTTTAACCTGAAACAATTTTATTATCCCTTTGTTAAAATTTATTTACTAACCTGTAAACGGTATGGAGGAAAAATGAGCCGAAGGATAGTCTTATGTATGTTTTGTGCCGCTCTGGCTTTCAGCCTGCCGGCAGCGGCGGAGGAAAGTGCCGAAGAGGTTTCCCGCCGTTATCACGAAGCGGGTGTCGCCGATGCCGAAGCCATGGCGCGCAAATTTGAAGAAACCGTCAAGCCGCGCTATCAGAGGGCCTATGACAATTATCTTGCCGACCTGGAAATCATTAAGGTTACCGGCCGCGCCAACGATGACGAAAACCTTTATGACGATTTGCGCAAAATGAACAGCAACGAATTTTTCGTCTATTCCCAGTCTGAACGCGGAATCAATCTTAATCGCGGCAATGCTTTCCGATAGATGTATTGACTCTGTGCCCGGAGCAGGCTAAAACAAAAACGGAATAAGTTTTGCAAGAGGATGTCATGAGTGAAGTAAATCCGGTTTTAGATGAGTTTTTTCCGATTTTGATTGAAAATTTTATCCGCTTTGAAACCGCGTCGCTGTATGTGCGCAGCCGCGAAGCCGGAGCCGAAGTGCCGCCGGCGGCAAAGTTTAAAATCGCGCCGGAATATTATAATCGGATCGTCAATAACGAAATTACCGCGCCGCTCATCGGCCTGAATCTGTCTTACGACGAGGCCTCGTCAATCTTGACGGTCGAACCGACGCCTTATTTTACGGAACTTTACGAAAACAAGATTATGAGCGACGTTGCCCTTAAACAGTCGGAAGAGAGCCGGGGGCGCTATTCGAAGTTTATCGAAACCGTTGAGTAATCCGCAAAATTGTCAATCTGTCCGCTTTCTGTTTGGAAAAGCGGATTTTTTTTTAATTGATTATCGGCAAATTTCTGCTTATACTTGCAGCGTGCGGGTTATCCGCCGTTATAACAACCATATTATTATAAAGACCACGAGGTATTTCAGTGCCTAAAGTCTTAACACCGTCAAATTGTTAGGTGGCAAAAAATTTGACACATCCAATGTTTTAAACGGAGGAGTGTCAAAAATAAGCGTGCATGCATGACGAATAATGACTGCACTGACTTTGTGTACTGAAAACTCCTCCACCTTCTAAAAAGGTGGAGATTGTTTTTATAAATACAGGAGTTTTTACATGAAGCAGAACAAAACCGAACGATTGCAGGCAGAGGTTTCCAAAATCAGAAAAATAAAAATTTCAAGCCGCGGCCGTACCCCGGACGGAGAGCCTAACCCGATAGACACGCATGTCGGCAACCGGATTAGGCTGCGCCGCCAGCTTTTGGGATACAGTCAGGAAAAACTGGCCTCCTTATTGGGGCTTACTTTTCAGCAGGTTCAAAAATATGAAAAGGGCATGAACCGCGTCGGTGCCAGCCGTCTGTGGGATATGGGCAAAGTTCTGGGTGTGCCGATAAGCTTCTTTTTTGAGGATATGGACGAAGCGACGGCCGGACAGTCGCCGCGTATGTTTCAGCTTTCCGGCGGCTGTCCGCCTTTGAAGGAAGAGGCCGAAGCAGAGCCAAGCGACCCGATGTTGCGTCAGGAAACGATTGAGCTGGTTAAAGCCTATTATAAGCTTCCCAATCGCAAAGCCGTAAAACACCTCTATGAATTTATTGTCGCCATGTCCAAAACCGCCGTTAATGCGGAGCAAGAGGAACAAATTTAATTTTTGTGCCGGAAATTAAAATGAAAAATCAAAAAAAGAAAAAACCTTGATAATAAATCAAGGTTTTTTTCAATTTGGTAGGGGTAGTCAGACTTGAACTGACACTCCCAGAGGGAACAAGATTTTGAGTCTAGCGCGTCTACCAGTTCCGCCATACCCCCGTCATTGCCCAAATAAATATATTATTTATCTCGCAACGTCAATAGTTTTTTTACTAAAAAATGCTGATTATATCAATAACCGAAAAAGCATTATAAAGGATTCGCAATTGTCCGGTCTTGAAGAAACAGCCAGAAGCCATTACCAAAACGGAGAATACGCGCAGGCGCTTTCCGCATGGCTTGAACTGTCGCAGAATTTTCCCAGGCGCGACGATTATCTCGTCAGCAGCGGCAACTGCTTTGACGCGCTGGGCGACAAAAAGGCCGCTGCCGGATATTATCTCAAGGCGCATAAGGTCAACAAAAAATCATTGCCGGCGCTGACCAATCTGGCTATCGCCTGTTATGAAACCGATGATCTGAAAGCGGCGGAAAAATATTCGCGTCAGGCTCTGAAACTTGATGCCGAAAGTCTGCCGGCGCTGATAAATCTCGGCAATGTTCTTTATCGCAAAAAAGACTATGCCGCCGCGCTGCAATATTATCGGCAGGCCGCCGAACTGCGTCCCGGCTATTACGTCGCCGAAATCAACCTGGCCAATACATATTTTGAACTGCGGGATTATGCCGCCGCCGCAAAACATGCTGAAAGCGCCGCCGCTCTGGATTCCGGATCGGTGCAAGCCTGGACGCTGTTGGGAAATGCGGCGCTGGAAAACGGTGTTTTTGACGCGGCATTGGACGCTTTTGCCAAAGCGGCGGAAATCGATTCTTCCGATCCCTGGATATACAATTATCTTTCGCAGGCTTACCAGAAAAAATCGCTCTGGAAAGAAGCGCTCGAAAACGGCTGGCAGGCTGTGGAAAAAAGCGGCGGCGACGAAGCGCACCACATAAATTTCGGCTACCTTCTTTATGAAGCTTCGTTGGAAAAGGCGGATTCCCTCTGCGGCGCTTATGCCCGAAAGTGGCTGGAGAAATATCCTGAAAATCCGGTTGTGCGGCATATGGGCAAAGCCTTGTCCGACGGGCGTTCCGCACCGGTCGCGCCGCCCGGCTACGTGCGCGATATTTTTGATGTTTTCGCCCCCGATTTTGAGCAGGTTCTGCATAGTCTGGAATATCGTGCGCCGGATTTGATTCTCGGATTCCTCAGGGATATTTACGGCGAAAAAAAACATCCGAAAATGAGGATTCTCGATGCCGGATGCGGTACCGGGCTTTGCGGGGTTTTCCTGAAAAAATATGCTTCTTTTCGTGGTCTGGAAGGCGTTGATCTGTCGGCCGGAATGTTGCGGGAGGCCGCGGCCAAAAAAGTTTATAACAAGTTGATTTGCCGGGAGATTACAGACTGGCTGAACAATGTGAAAGCGCGTTACGGACTGGTGGTTTCCGCCGATGTTTTTACCTATATCGGCGACCTTGAAAACCTGTTTTCCGCTTTGTTCGGGGCACTGAAAAAAAACGGCCGCGTTATCTTTACCGTTTCGGAAAATTCCTTAAACGATTCCGACTGGTTTCTGCACATTTCCGGACGTTTTCTGCACCGCCGCGAATATATTGAAAAACTGCTTTTGCAAACCGGTTTCGAGCTGGAAAAAATCAGCCGGGAAAAACTGCGCAACGAGGGTGATTCCGAAGTTTGGGGATATGTCGTTGCCGCGCGGAAACAAGGTGTCTGACAAGCGGATTCCGCCCACAAAAAAACCTCTCTGTCCAGAGAGGTTTTTTCATTTTTTCAACTTCAAAAAAACGCAATTATTTTGCGGATTTTTTGGTCGAAGAAGCGCTCTTGCAGGAAGAACTTTTGCTGCTGGTTTTCTTGGCGGAAGCAGTGCTCTTCTTGGCGCTGCCGGAAGTGGCAGACTTGCAGGAAGAAGACTTGCAGTTGTTAGAAAACTGAGCTACGGCCAAAGACCAGAAATACTCGTCCTGACCCATCGGGCGGCCGGCATTTTCCCACAGATAGTAGGCAGCTTCTTTGATTGCATTTTCATTATTTTTAACCATAACTAACTCCAAATAAAAATAAAAAATGTTTGCTCAACACGTTCTAATATACATTCAAAATTTTATACGTCAATAACAAATCGAGTGATAATATTGATTCTGCAAAATAAAAGATAACAGCCTCTCAATTTGCTTGCATTTAATATTATAAGAATTTATATCTAGGTTTTAAAGGGCTGAACTATTATCAAAATTAATTATGTCTAAGGCTATAGGGGGCTATATGGAATATCTGTTATCTAAAGAAGAAATGCAGGCTGTAATCAACGGCGACCACGGCAATGTTTTTGCCGTACTCGGAATTCATCGCGATAAGGGCAGCAAAGAGGTCTTTATCCGCGCATATCAACCCAATACGCGTTCAATCGAGGTCCTGAAAAACGACGGCACGTCGCTGGGGATGATGACCAAACTTGATGATCGCGGCTTCTATCAGATTAACCTCGGCGTCGGGGAAAATTTCGCCTATCGTTTCAAAATCGAAAACGACTTGGGCAATACCTATATGGCCGAAGATGCCTATCGTTTTCAGTCGAATATCGGCGACATCGACGCCTATCTCTTTGCCGAAGGCACCCATCTTGACATGTATAAAAAACTCGGTGCGCATCCGATGACGATGGACGGCGTGGCCGGCGTAAGTTTTGCCGTCTGGGCGCCGAATGCCAAGCGTGTTTCCGTCGTCGGCGGCTTCAACAATTGGGACGGACGTGTCAACGTTATGCGCAAACATCCGACCTGCGGCGTCTGGGATATTTTCATTCCCGGCATCGGGCAGGGCGAACTTTACAAATACGAAATCAAAACCCAGCAGGACTACATACTGGTTAAGTCGGATCCGGTTGCTTTTTATTCCGAAAAAAGGCCGAATACGGCATCTGTCGTTTACAACATCGAAAATTATCATTGGGAAGACGAAAACTGGATGAACTACCGCGAGCAGGCCAACAGTTTCGACCGTCCGATGTCCGTTTACGAGGTTCATCTCGGTTCCTGGCGCCGCAAGGGCGAACATGGCGAAGAATATTTGACTTACCGCGAGTTTGCCGACTATCTTGTCCCCTATGTCGGCAACATGGGCTTTACGCATGTCGAGTTTCTGCCGCTGTCCGAACATCCGCTGGACGCTTCCTGGGGGTATCAGGTTACCGGCATGTTCGCGCCGACTTCGCGTTTCGGCAATCCGGACGATTTCCGCTATATGATTGACAAATTTCATCAGGCCGGCATCGGCGTTATCATGGACTGGGTGCCGGCGCATTTTCCCAAGGACGGTCACGGCCTTGTCGAGTTTGACGGCACGCATTTGTACGAGCATGCCGATCCGCGCAAGGGCGAACATACCGACTGGGGAACCAAAATTTATAACTACGGTCGTACCGAGGTCTGCAATTTTCTCTGCGCCAGCGCGCTCTACTGGTTGAAGGAATATCACATTGACGGTCTGCGCGTTGACGCGGTCGCTTCTATGTTGTATCTGGACTATTCGCGCAAAAACGGCGAGTGGATTCCCAATATCTACGGCGGCAACGAAAACCTTGAGGCCATATCTTTTCTGCGCAAGATGAACGAGCTTGTTTACGGCCACAACAAAGGCGCCTTTACCTGCGCCGAAGAGTCGACGGCCTGGCCGATGGTTTCGCGTCCGACTTCCATGGGCGGCCTGGGGTTCGGTTACAAATGGAACATGGGCTGGATGAACGACACGCTGCGCTATATCAGCAAGGATCCGGTGCACCGCAAATATCATCACGGCATGCTGACTTTCGGTCTGCTTTATGCGTTTAACGAAAACTTCATTCTGCCGATTTCACACGATGAGGTGGTACACGGCAAAGGCTCCATGCTGGCCAAAATGCCGGGCGACGAGTGGCAGAAATTTGCAAACCTGAGAGCCTATTACGGCTTCATGTTTACCCATCCGGGCAAGAAACTGCTGTTTATGGGCAACGAGTTTGGGCAGGATTGGGAATGGAACGCCGAAGAAAGCCTGCGCTGGCATCTGCTGCAATATCCGATGTATAAGGGCATGCAGAACTGTGTCCGCGACCTTAATCTGATGTATAAGGGAAATCCGGCGCTTTATGAGGTCGATTTCGACTACCGCGGTTTTGAGTGGATTGAACATTCCAACGCTGATGACAGCGTCATCTCTTATGTTCGCAAAGGCACGCAGCCCGGCGATTATCTGATTGTCATATGCAACTTTACGCCGGTGGTTCGCAGGGATTACCGCGTCGGTGTTCTGGAAAAATGCAAATATCAGGAAATTTTTAACAGCGACGATGTAAACTACTGGGGAAGCGGCGTTAAGAACGAAGGCTTTATGGAAGCGCAGGAACAGGAGTGGAATATGAAACCTTATTCCGTCCAGATAACGCTTCCGCCTCTGTCAACCATCGTAATTAAGCCGATACGCTGATTTTTAACATAAGGGAGAAAAACAATGGCAGGCAGCAAACCCACAATCGGAAAACCCTATCCGCTCGGTTCGGTTTACGATGGCAAGGGTGTTAACTTTGCCTTGTTTTCCGCTCATGCCGAAAAGGTTGAGCTTTGCCTGTTTGACAAAACCGGCGCGCAGGAGGTGCAGCGTTACGCCATAACCGAAAATGACAACAGCATCTGGCATATCTATGTGCCGGGACTGGAGCCGGGGCAGGTTTACGGCTACCGCGTTTATGGCCCTTACAGGCCGGAAGAGGGCAAGCGTTTTAATCCGAACAAGCTGTTGATTGATCCCTATGGCCGGCAGCTGGTCGGCAAGCTCATCTGGCATAAGGCCATTTTCGGCTACGACTGGGACAGTCCGGACAAGGATTTGTCTTTCTCCGAACTGGACAGCGCGCCCTATGTGCCGAAGTCCGTGGTTGTTGACGACGCCTACGACTGGGAAGGCGACGAACCGTTGCGCCGTCCTTTTGAAGATACCGTGATTTACGAAACCCATACCCGCGGATTTACCCGCCTGCATCCGAAAGTTCCCGATGCCAAACGCGGCACTTTTGCCGGCATGTCGCACCGGTCGGTTGTCAACTATCTTAAGTGGCTGGGCATTACCGCGGTCGAACTGCTGCCGATTCACGCCTTTTTCGGCAACCGGCACAAAAAGGGCTATATTGTTGACAATTACTGGGGATATGAAAGCTTTACCTTCTTTGCTCCCGAGCAGTCTTACCTGAGCCGTGACGATATCCGCGAATTTAAGGATATGGTCAAAACCCTCCACAGAAACAATATCGAGGTTATTCTCGACGTCGTGTTCAACCATACCGGGGAGGGCAACCAGCTCGGTCCGACTTTGTGTTATCGCGGCATTGACAATGAATCCTACTATATTCTCAATCCCGAAAACCGGCGTTATTATTTTGATACGACCGGTTGCGGTGCGACGTTTAACGTTCAGCATCCGAATGTCTTAACGTTGGTTATGGATTCGCTGCGTTATTGGGTTAAGGAAATGCATGTGGACGGTTTCCGTTTTGACCTGGCAACGACGGTCAGCCGTCATAATCTGGCCTTTAGCCAGCAGAGCGGTTTTTTATATTCCACGCTGCAGGATCCGCTGATGAAGCAGAGCAAGCTGATTGCCGAACCCTGGGATGTCGGTTACGGCGGCTATCAGGTCGGCGGGTTTCCGCCGGGTTGGGCCGAATGGAATGATAAGTTCCGCGATGTCGTGCGCCGTTTCTGGAAAGGCGATTTGGGTCAGACGCCCGAACTTGCCAGCCGCATAGCCGGATCGTCCGATGTCTTTAATTATAACAATCGCGATATTTGGGCAAGCGTCAACTTTATCACGGCGCATGACGGTTTTACACTGCGCGATTTGGTAAGTTATAACGGCAAACACAACAATTCCAACGGCGAAGAAAACCGTGACGGCAGCGACAGCAACTGGAGCTGGAATTCCGGCGCCGAAGGCGAGAGCGACAACAAAACCGTCACTTCCAACCGCTACGCCCGCGGCCGGGCGTTGATGGCGACGCTGCTGCTGTCTTTTGGGACGCCGATGATGCTGGCCGGCGATGAGTTTGCGCATACCCAGTTCGGCAACAACAATCCTTATTGCCAGGACAACGTGCTGACCTGGATTGCTTGGGAGGCGATTACCGACGAGAACCGGAGTTTTGCCCGCTTTGTCAAAAAACTGGTGCAGTTGCGCAAGAAGCTCAGAATTTTCGAACGCCGTCATTTCTTTACCGGGCGTCCGGTCAGCCGCAGCGGCGTCAAGGATATTACCTGGTATACGGAAAAAGGCTGCGAGTTTGCCGAAGCGGATTGGCATGACGCAAACCGTAAGTCTTTGTCTTATTGCGTTTACGGCGGCAGCCGCTACGTCATGTGCATTTTTAATGCTGACTTCAACGAATTGAGCTGGAAGCTTCCCGATATTGACAACACGATGACCTGGAATCTGCTTTTGGACAGTTCTTCCAAATTTACCGGTGTGCCGGCCTCAGACAAAACAATCAGGGTTCCCGGCTGGAGCGTGCTGGTTTTTGAAATTAAACGATAGAAAACAAGGGGAAATCAGATGGAGGAAAATCTCAGGCTTCTGGCGGAAAAGTTAGGACTTTCGGTGCGCTTTTCCGACGCCGGACTGATTAAAAAAGATTATGAAGTCAGCGAAGACGTTATCCGCTTTATTGCCGACAGTCTGGGATTTAAAGCCTGGACGGCAGACGATGTCAATGTGTCGCTGGCCGAAATAGAACGCCGTCGCTGGATGCAAACGCTGGATACGATTTATGTCGTGGAAGAAGGTGACGTCAGTTTCAGCGCGGTTGTTCCCGTTTCGCGTCTCGGCGCCGCCTTTGATATTATCGCCGCGCCTGAGAATTCCGGCCCCGGCATTTTCGGTCAGCTGTCTTTTCGCGTCAGTGATACCGGCGAGCGCTATGTTCTGGACGGTACGGAATTGGCACGGATAGAGGTGCGCATCAATACGGCGCTGAGTTTCGGCTATTACAGCCTGACCTTTAAGATGGATGAAGACCTTTTCTTTTCGACTTTGGCCGTGGCGCCCCGCCGCTGTTTTGAAAATGCCGCTTTGTCCGGCGGCAAGGTCTGGGGTTTCAATATACAGCTCTATTCGCTGAAAAGCGAACGCAATTGGGGTGTCGGCGATTTTACGGATCTGTCCGAACTGGTCAAGATCGCCGCCCGCAGCGGCGCCAATGTCATCGGTCTCAATCCGCTCAACGTGCTGAATCATACCTATCCGGAAGACGCCAGCCCTTACAGTTCGCTGAGCCGCCTGTTTATGAACCCGATATATATCGACATTGAAAATGTGCCGGAGTTTACGCCGTCCGACCGGGAGGATAATCTGGAGCTGATTAAGGAACTCCGCGGCAGCGAACTGATTAAGTATACCGAGGTTTATCGCCTTAAGGTAAAATTGCTGGGCGAATTTTACAAACGGTTCAAGTTCGGCAAGGATCAGAAGCGACAGACGGATTATCAGCGTTTCTGCGAAAGCAAGGGCGTCGACTTGGACAAGATGGCCGTTTTCCAATGCCTGTATGACGAAAAATGCGCGTCGGGATGGTGCGGCGGCTGGCGGGCATGGGAAAAAGAGTTTCAGAATTTCAACACCGAGGCGATTCAAAAATACATAACTTCGCACAAAGAACGCATAGAGTTCTTTAAGTATATGCAGTTTGAAGCGGAGCGGCAGTTTGATCTGGCGCATCAGACCGCAGTGGAATGCGGCATGCGTCTCGGCTTTTACCGTGACCTGCCGGTCGGCGTCAATTCTGAAAGCACCGAAGTTTGGAGCGATCCGGAACTGTTTATTCCCGGTGTCGGCGCAGGCGCGCCGCCGGACGCTTTTTTTCCTGCTGGGCAAAAATGGTGTCTTGGCACCTTTAACCCTTTTGTCCTCAAGGAAAAATGCTATCAGCCTTTTATCAAAATCCTGCGTGCCAATATGCGTTCGGCCGGCGCGTTGCGCATTGACCATGTTATGGGATTGATGCGTTTGTATATAATTCCCGACAGCGGCACTGCCGGAACTTACCTTTATTTCAATTTTCGCGATATGCTCAATATCGTCGCGCTGGAGAGCCATTTGAACCAGTGCATGATTGTCGGCGAAAGCATCGGCAACGTGCCCGAAGGTTTCATTGACACGCTGCGCGCCCGCAATGTCTATTCTCTGGGCGTCCTCTGGGCGAGCGTTTTGACGCCGGCTGGGGAGATTTTCGCAGTCCGCAGCAGTATCCCGAATATGCGTTTACCTCAATCGGCACCCACGACATGGCGCCGTTGCGGATGTGGTGGTTCGGATATGACATTGCCCTCATGCGCAGCTTGAACATTATTGACAATGATGAGACACAGTCCCATGCCTACCAGAAGCGCGAAGTCGATCGCTGGAAACTCCTTCATGTTTTGGACATTAACGGCGTCTGGCCGGAAGACAACCTTCGCAAAGGCGATTATATCTACGGCGAAGCCTATCCCGAAGGAATTGAAGAGGCGGTTCATCGTTTTGCCGCCCGTTCGGTTTCCAAAGTTTTTCTGGCGCAGCCGGAAGACATTTTTCATGTTGAAAAAATGCAGAACCTTCCGGGCGTTGACCGGGACAAACATCCGAACTGGCGCCGCAAGCTTCCGGTTGATTTGGAAAAATTCGAAACCGATATTGCCTATATCCGCAATATCAGGGCCATCCGACGCGAGAGGTAATCGGCACCCGCTTAAAGGAAAAGGCCTTTCCTTTCTGGAAAGGCCTTTTCTCTGCCCCGATTACCTCCGCATTCTATTTGAGGTAATCCAAAATCGACAAGCTCATGGTCGTCTGCATGACCGAATAGGAAGCCTGCAGGTTTTCTACCGCCAGCAGCAGTTTGGTCGCAGCCTCCGTCTTGTCGACGTTTTTCAGTGACGAAATGTTGTTTTCCAGATTGTTTTTTACCAGCGTCTGGTTTTCCGTCACGTTGTTTAACAGTACCGTGTTTGAATTGGTTTTGGCCAGAATTGAATATAAATCCGGGTTGGAAGTGGACGTATCGGCCGAAGAGTTGAACAGGGCGTTCTGAATCAAATCCAGCGAGTCCATTACCCGGTCCATGGCCTGATCGGAGTTAATCAGACTGTCCGTGCCGTCAGCCGGATTGCGCGTGTCGACCAGATTGCCTTGGGCAATTTGACCGAGGGCGCGGAACATCTGTTCAAATACCGCGTCCTGCCCGTTGATATCAAAAGTCAGGCTCTGGTTGTCGGAAATCATCTTGCTGGAAGACAGGGTGCCGCCCTGATAATAAGACTGGGTTTCCATGCTCCATTTTCCCGAAGCGTCAATAACCTGCGGGTTTCCTTCGTCCGGCAGATATCCGGGGTCGGCGGTTACATAAAGTGTCGTGCCGTCGTCGCTGATGCCCGTAACCTGAACCCGCGGCACGGTGTTGCTGCCGAAGCCTTCCATATTGATGACCGAGCCGACCGGGAAAGAGGTCGAGAAGGTAACGTCGTCGTTGGGCGAAATCGTCGTGCTTTCCATAATCGGCGTATCTTCGTCAACCGTAATGGTCTTGCCGTCGGAAGAAATGGACTTGATGGTATAGGCTTTGGCGTTTGCCCCGGCGCCGTCGCCGCCGATGACGATGGTGTCGCCGGCTTTCAGGGAAGAAAACGCGCCATGCTGGGTAGCCTTGATTGTTCCGTTTTCGCGGTTAAAGGTCAGGTCGCCGGTCGTACGGTCATTGGCGGTAATGCCTTCTTTCAGAAAACCGCCGGCGTTTCCGGCTGTCAGGGTGGCCGTATTGCCGCCGATTGACGCAATAGTCAGATTGCCGACGCTTTTGCCGTCCATCGACATGTTGGTCAGGTTGGCCGCGGCGCTTTCCGGGAATTTAATGTTAATGCCGTCATAATAGTTCTGAAAATCTTCCAGCGAGTTGAACGGGAAATTAATCGGCGCCTGGGTCGTGTTTCCGCCGCCGAACAGATATTTTCCGTTAACAAAGGTGTTGAGGCTGTCAACCAGCATTTTCAGCGTTGAAAATGCGGTTGTCTGCAACTGTTTCATCTCCTGATACTGGTCATTGCTCATCGTATGCGGCTCGCCGGTCGTAACCCCGTTGGCCTTCAGAACCGTTGAACTTCCGTTGATGGTATACAGCGGGAAAGAAAATTTGGTGCCTTCGAACTTAAATTCGGGATTGCTCGGCAGTTTGTCTTTCAGCGCGTTCATGATTTCTTCGGCGCTGGTCAGGCCGCTGATGTCGATGTTATTGCCGTCGCCGTTGGTTGCAAAGGTATATGTTGTGCCGTTAACGGTCAGGGTCTTGCCCAGATAGTCGTTGATGTCGTTGCTTGAGAAACTGATTTCGCCGCCGGTATAGTCAGGCGTAAGGTTTCCCGTCAGCGCGCTGCTTTCCGATTTCGGCGTGCCGGTTTTGACGCCGTTCGCGTTCAGGATGGAAGACGTGTTGTCAACCGTGTACAGCGGGTAGGAAAAAGTCGTGCCGTTAAACGTGAATTTGTCATTGGCAGGCAGTTTGTTTTCCAGCGCGTCCATAACGTCTTGCGCGGAAGTTGCGGCACTGATGTCGATGTTGTTGCCGATGGCGTCTTCCGCAAAGGTGTATGTGGTGCCGTTAATCGTAATCGAACGTCCCAGATAATCGGCCTTGTTGTCGCTGGTAAAAGTGATTTCGCCGCCGGTCTTGTCCGGGTCTTTCTGGGTCGACGTATCGCTGACCGAACCGCTGAAAGAAGTCAGCATGCTTTTAAAGTCTTTGATGGTCGACTGAATGGATTCCAGCGATGTGTTGATGGTGTTCAGTTCTACCTCAAGAATGCTGTTGTTTTCCATATAGTTGTTGTTTACGGTCAGCGCCGCCTCCAGACTGACAATGCTGTAAGCGCTCATGCCGTAGCCGGAATAGGTCTGCGACTTCAGACCCGTAATCGACTGAAAACTGTACTGATCAACCAGCTGCTTGTTTTTAAGCGCGCCGTTCATCATGTTAATGTAAGTTGAATAAGTTGGAACTCTTACCATGGCAATACCTCCTAGTTAACCATATTCAGCAGCATGTCCAGAATTTCTTTGGACGCCGTAAACATTTGAGCGCAGGCCGCGTAGCTCTGCTGAAAGACAATCAGCTGGCTGAGCTCTTCGTCCATGTCAACGCCGCTTATTTGTGCTTCTTTGGTTGAAATCGAATTTGTCAGCTCCTGCTGATATGCCAGCGTTTTGGATGCTTCGTTGGTTTCCGACGCGATGTTGCCGACGAAGGTCGATGCATAGTTGGACAGGGTGGTTGACATTGACGACAACGTGCCTGATTGTCCGAACGACTGCGATTCCGTAAAGACTTTGACCATTTCGTTGGCAATAGTGTTCGATGCCTGATTGAGCTTGTATTCGCTGCTGGCAACGTCATACTGCGGCGAACCGTTGGCAATCAGGGCCGGGGTTGTCTGCAGCTCTTCACGGACGCTGATGGACGACGATACGCCGGCATTCGAAGGCGCCAGACCGAGTTTTTCAATAACGCCGCCCTGGCCGCCGGGAGCGACGCTTTCGCTGATTTCCATCTGCTCTCCGGACGCGTTGACAATTCGCAGAACATAGCCGTTGCCGTTCGGAACCAGCGAGGCCTGAATATTTTCGTTCAAGACCGGATCGCTGTTGATTTTGTCAACAATGGTTTGCAGGCTGTCGTTCGGATAAATGTTGATGGAACCGTAGTTCAGACCGTGCGACGTATCCGAGAAGTTAAGGGTAACGACGTTTTTCAGTCCCAGATTCATGCCTTTGCTGACAACTTTTGAGTCATAAATGGCTTCGTTGGTGTTGCTGACGAAAAAGTCGTTCAGTCCGAAGAAGCTTGAGAAACCTTCGGCGGTACGGTCGTAAGTGCCGTCGCCGTTGGCGTCAAACTTGATGCTGACGCTGCTCTGTTCGCTGCCGACGGTCGAGCTGGCCTCGTCCATAATGGCAATGCTGTATTCGCTGTCGCCGGTGTCGATAACCAGATGTCCGTCGTCGTCAAAGCCAGCGGAAGCCTGCGGCAGATTGGCACCGTCGGGTGATTGCAGCCAGTCATTGATACGCTGGGTCATCTCGGCAACGGTACCCTCGGTAAAGCCGAGACCGCCGTTGAGGTTGGTTGTGGCAACCTGATTGCCTTCCGAGTCAAAGATGATGAAACGGACATCGCCGTTTTCAATACTGATATGCTGCGCATTAGGGTCAATAAAGCTGCGGGTGCCGGTCAGCGACGACGGTGTGTTCGGGTAAGCCGTACCCTGGTTGTGAATGGCGTTAATCTGCGTTTTCAGAACGCCGGCAAGCTCATCCAGCTGCGATTGCAGCGAGGGCAGGGTAACGTCGCGGATTTCGATGAGCCCCTGAATTTCGCCGCCGGCAATCTGATTGGTAATGTCGACGCCGTCAACATAAATTCCGGAAATGCCGCCGCCGGCATAGGAAGTTGTCGCGCTGGCCTGGGCAACCGAGTTGTGGCTCAGTTTGTGAACGTCGCGGTCAAGCAACGTTACGCCGTTTTTGGTCTGGATGACCATTTCGCCGTTTTCGCGTTTGAAATAATTGATGTCAATCAGGCCGCTGAGGTCACGCAGGGCAGAGTCTCGCTGGTCTTCCAAATCGGCAACGCCGTCATAGCCCAAGACCTGATATTTGACGATTTTGTCGTTCAGGGTTTTCAGTTCGTCCAGCAGATTGTTGATCTGGTCAACGTCTTCCTTGATGCTCATGTCAGCATCGCCGCGGAGTTTCTGTATTTCTTCCGAAAGGTAGTTCAGGCGCGAAGTGACCGTGTTCGCCGCATTTAACAGATTATAACGCCCGGTCGCGGAAGTGACGTCGGTTGAAAAGGTGTTGAAAGCCGCCTGAAGGTCTGCAACGCTGGCCGAAATGGAATCATCGCCTTCCGGCGTGCCGAGCAGGGTTTCCGTCTTGCTCAGATACTGGCTTTTGCCGTTGGCCGTACCATAGGCATTGTTTGCCGCCAGAAAACTCCGCAGCAGGCCTTCGTTGACGGTGCGGGTAATATTGCCGAGAGCGACGCCGGCGTTTTGTCCGGCCAGAACCACGTTTTTTTGCGCCGCCGTCTTGCGGGTATAGCCTTCCGTATCCACGTTGGCGACATTGCGGCCGATGATGTCCAGCTGCTGCTGCGCCACTTTCATTCCGGTAAGGGAAGTTTGCAATCCTGATAATAATGCCATGGTAAAAACTCCTATAAAGTTCTGTTTATCGCTATTGCGTTTTTACTGTTGTCCAGCGGCGAATACTTGCCCTGGCTTCCGTACGAAGTAGAGTATGCCTTGGTACGGTTTTTGGCCAGATTGACAATGGAATCCATAATCGTCTGGCTGACTTTCATTCTGGTTTGCAGAAGCTTGCTGTTTTCATGCTGAAGTTCGTCAAGCTTCAGCGCTTCTTCGCGCAGGGTCAGCTTGTCTTCCTGATCCAGCAGTTTCAGCCCTTCCTGATTTTTGATAAAAAAGGCCACAAAGGAACGATAGGCCGTAACCAGTTTGACTTTTTGCTCGTATAATGCGGCGACTTTATCCGTCTCGAACTTTTCCAGAGCGTCGTTTTCTTCTCTGAGCAGCTCGGAGAAACTGCGGACAATGTCCAGATAATCCGCAGCTTTGGCTTTGATTTCTTCTTTCTGCGACAGGTTTTCCATCTTACACCTCTTTGTTTTTTGTTCCGTCGATAAAGCCCTGAGACTGAACTTCCTGCATTTCCAGAATGGACTTCATTACATAGTCGGCGACCCCGACGGTGCCGGTCTTGGCCATTGCCTTGCCGTATTCGTTTATCAGCAGCGAACGGAAGACTTTTTCGCCGTTGCCGCCGCCGAACATTCCGTCGGTCGAAATTCCCTCAAACATGGTTTCGACCATGCGGCTCAGGAAAAAGGCCTCAAAGTCCTCGGCCGTCTGTCTGATTTCTTCGGTACCGCCGTTTTGGGCGCTTGCCATCAGGCTTTTCTGGCGCTCAATGGCCAGTCCGCTGTAATCGGTATGTAATGCCGGGCTCATCATCTTAAATTACCTCAATATCTGCCTGCAGGGCGCCGCTGGCCTTAATGGCCTGCAAAATGCTGATAAGGTCGCGCGGGCTGACGCCGAGAGCGTTCAGGCCGTCTACCAGTTCCTGCAGGTTGACGCCGGTATCCAGAACGCTGAGTTTGGTTTCGACGCTTTCGTTAATGTCAATCGCCGAAGTTACGCCCGTAACCGTCGTGCCGTCGGAAA
>ENA-OXEJ01000354-OXEJ01000354.1-human-gut-metagenome-genome-assembly--contig:-NODE-354-length-15895-cov-7.88611_pt1 | contig 15895 bp, 10 predicted proteins | sample MGYA00249359_ERZ652251 | MGnify/ENA primary metagenome ERZ652251 (study PRJEB26925, sample SAMN05826915) | human gut metagenome | biome: ENVO:2100002; feature: ENVO:00000062; material: ENVO:00002003...
CTGCCGTATCTGCGGAATCCGCCGGGAATCCCGGGGAGAGGCCTGCCAGGCGGTCGGCCGACACTCCGGCCGTGGAGTCTGCCGTGAAGGCGGAGCCCGAGGTGGTCGTGCGCCGTCCCGAACTCGAACTGGCCGTGCAGCGTCCGGTGCCGGAAATGCCCCGCGCTGTACGTACTCCCGGGCCTGCTGCCGCCGGGACTCCCGCCCCCCCGCAGGCCGCCCGCCGCGATGCGGACGACAATCCGTTCGTGGAACTGGGCCCCGACGGCATGCCCATTGTGCCCGAAGCCCCGCAGGCGGCAGAGGCCGCCGCATCCGATGACGACGGCGAGTTTACCGAGGTCGACCTGTCGCGCCCCGAAGGCCGGCTGGTGATCGGCCCCAGCGGGCTTGTCGAGCTGGAACGCCCCGCGGTGCGTCCTGCCGCCGGCACTGCTGTCCGGCCTGCTGCGCCTGTGTCCGACGAACCTTTCACCGAATTATCCCTGGGCGGGGAAGACCCCGTCGGGACACCGGCCCCGGCTGCCGGGATGCCCTCTGTTGCCGGGATGCCCTCCGCTGCCGCTCCTGTATCCGGGGAGCCGCTCCCCGACGGGCCGTTTACCGAGATACCCGTTCCTGCCGGGGGCGTCGTCGTGACCGTCGAGGCCAACGAAGCCCGTCTGGTCGATGAAAAGGCGATCCCGACCGAGAGCTACGACCCGCTGAAAGACCTCGTGAACTACCACAAGCCGCCCGTGACGCTGCTCGAAGACTATGTTTCCGACTCGGAAGTGAGCGACGAGGAGATTTTCGAGAACAAGACCAAGATCGAGGACACGCTCCGCAATTTCGGCATCCCCATCCAGCGTATCAAAGCCACGGTCGGCCCCACCGTGACGCTCTATGAGATCGTGCAGGCGCAGGGCGTCAAGATCTCGAAGATCCAGGGGCTCGAAAACGACATCGCCCAGAGCCTCAAGGCGCTGGGTATCCGCATCATCGCCCCTATCCCCGGCAAGGGAACCATCGGCATCGAGGTGCCCAACCGCGACAAGCAGGTGGTGTCGATGTACTCCGCCGTGCGTTCGCTGCGTTTCCAGGAGTCGAAGGCCGAGCTCCCGGTGGTGATCGGCCGTACGATCCAGAACGAAAACTATGTCTTCGACCTGGCCAAGATGCCGCACCTGCTAGTGGCCGGCGCCACGGGACAGGGTAAGTCCGTGGGGCTGAACGCCATCATCACCTCGCTGCTCTACCGCAAGCACCCCGCGCAGCTCAAGTTCGTGATGATAGACCCCAAGATGGTCGAGTTCTCGCTCTATGCCAAGATCGAGCGCCATTTCCTCGCCAAGATGGAGTCCGAGGACGATGCCATCATCACCGACCCCAAGAAGGCGGTCTATACGCTCAATTCGCTCTGCACGGAGATGGACAGCCGCCTGGAACTCTGCAAGAAAGCCGGGGCGCGCAACATCGCCGAGTACAACGAGAAATTCACCGCCCGGCGGCTCAGCCCGCTCAACGGGCACCGCTACCTGCCCTATATCGTCGTGGTGGTCGACGAGTTCGCCGACCTGATCATGACCGCCCGCGAGGTCGAGGGGCCCGTCATGCGCCTCGCGCAGAAGGCGCGTGCCGTCGGCATCCACCTGATCATCGCCACGCAGCGCCCCGACGTGAAGGTCATCACGGGCGGTATCAAGGCCAATTTCCCCGCGCGTATCGCCTTCCGCGTGATGCAGATGATCGACTCGCGTACGATCATCGACCAGCCGGGGGCCAACCAGCTTATCGGCCGCGGCGACATGCTCTTCTCGAAGGACGGGGAACTGACCCGTATCCAGTGCGCGCTGGTCGAAACCAAGGAGGTCGAACGCATCGTCGAGTATATATCGAAGCAGCAGGGCTATACTTCGGCCTATTCGCTGCCCGACTATACGCCCGATACGGGCGATTCTTCGGGGAGCATGGGCAGCGAGGACTCCGCCCCCGTGAAATACGATTCACTCTTCGCCGAGATCGCCCGCGACGCCGTTTCGGGCGGCAATATCTCGACCTCGATGATCCAGCGCAACTACGAGGTGGGCTTCAACCGTGCCGGGCGCATCATGATGCAGCTCGAACGTGCCGGCATCGTCGGCCGCCAGCAGGGAGCCAAGCCGCGCGACATCCTTTTCCATGACATGCCCTCGCTCGAAGCCAAGTTGCAGGAGCTGGGCCTATTCTGATGCTGCCATGAAACGACTCCTGTCCCTCCTGTTGCTGCTTTCCGCGATGCAATCCGTCGCCGCAGTCCCGGCCGCTGTCAATGTTCCGGCTGCCGCAAATAATGTCCCGGCCGCCGACCGTGCCGACGCGATCCTGGCCGGGGTCAGCGACGGCTTCCGGGCGCTGGGTGCCTACGGGGTGTCGTTCGAGGTGCGCTCGGACGAATACGTCACGCGCGGGCGCTATGCCGTCGAGGGGGAGAATTATTACCTCGTGCTGGGCGATGCCGAGGTCTACTGCGACGGAGCCGTGCGCTACGAGGTGGACAACCGCCGCCGCGAGGTGACGATCGACGTGGTCGACACCGGCAGCCGCAATATCCTCAATAACCCCGTCCATGCCTTCGATTTCCTCGGCAGCGAATATGCGGCCTCGCTCGCCGGCGAGCAGGAAGGCCGTGCCGTGGTGCGGCTGACGCCTGCGCCGGGGAATACCTCCTCGGCGGGCAATATCGTCCTTACGGTCGATACCGCCGCGATGCGTCCCGTGTCGCTCCGCTACGATTACGACGGCGAGCAGGTGCAGGTTTCGGTGCTGGGCATCAAGCCCCTCGAAACGCCGCTCAAGGCCTTTGCGAAGGATAACTACGCCGGGTACGAATTCATCGACTTCCGCTGACCATGTTCCGCCGGCCGATTATGCTGCTGTTGTCCGTCGCCATCCCCGCGGCGATGCTGGCTGCGGCGCCGGAAGACCCGTCGCCGGCGGGCGGGCATACCCCTGCCGCCGGACATGACCGCCCTGCGGCGGATATGCCCGGTTCGGTTCCCGGAGCCGGAAGCCCGGCCGGGCAACAGCCTTCCGGCACGGCATGGGAGCTTACCTGCGAGCGCGATCTGCTCTATGCGGCGTCTTTCGTAGGGGATTCCATACCGGTGCGGGTGTTCCTCGAATCGGGCGTCTATTTTCCGCTGATCGACAGCGCGCTGGTCTGGTCGCACCCCGGGCTTTTCGAACCCGTCGAACTCGAACGTCCCGTGCGTTTCCGCATGGCCGGCGGCACGGACTATTCGGCCCGCTATAAACTGGCGCCGGGGCTCAGGGTGGGGGATACGCGCAGTTTGCGCGAGAGCTATGTCGTCGACCTCAGGCGACGCAGGCCCTGCGACCTGCTCTACCCGCTCCATACCTTCACGACCGACAGCGTGGCCGCGCCCGGTATTTTCAAGCTCGATGTCCGCCGCGGCATTTTCCGCCCGCTCTCATCCGGGAGCCTGCCGCAGCCCGGCGACGGGTGGGAGGCCTACGAACTGGTGCCCGACGGGCAGTCGGGGATGTTCTGGGTCGTGGATACAGTGCGTTTGTCCGACGACCGGGGACGCAGCCGTGCGATGCCGATGCGGCTGGTCGTCGATTTGGGCAACGCCAACCTGCTGGCACTCTTTGCGTTCAAACCTGAGGTCGGAAAATTCGTGTCACGCGCCCCTGTCGATCTGGTGGAAGGCCATACGCCGGGCGGGATGACCCTGCGGGTGCTGATGCCCGCCGTCGCCACTTTCATGGGGTGTTACTCCTTCGGCGGGCTGCCTGTCGTGGTGCTTGACAAACCGATGAAACTCCCCGGCGACGGTTTCCTCGGCGTAAAATTCTTCTCCGCATTCCGGGTGGTCTTCGATTTCCGCCACGGGCGGTTGTGGCTCAGGCTGGCGGATTGACCCCTATTTCCGGTTGAGGTACCAGTAGAGCCCGCCGACGAAGATGCCGCCGCCCGCGATGTTCCCGAGCGTGGCGGGAACCAGGTTTGCGGCGACCATGTCCGCCGCCGTCACCGGGGCGCCCAGCATCATCCCCAGCGGGATGAAGAACATGTTGGCGATGCAGTGCTCGTAGCCGATCACCACGAAGCACATGACCGGGAAAAACAACCCCATCATACGGCCTGCCGCGTCGTCGGTACTCAGCCCGAGCCATACCGCGAGGCATACCAGCCAGTTGGCGCCCACGCCGCGCAGGAATACCGTCAGCCACGGCATCGAGACCTTGGCCTGCGCCACGTTGCAGGCCGCTTCGCGCCACAGCTCCGACGAGAGTACGCCGGGCAGCACCACCAGGAAATAGGCGAAGAAGGCCGCCCCGATGAAATTCCCCGCGTATACCAGCCCCCAGTTGCGCAGCACCTTGCCCCATCCGTACATGCGGCCCAGCGCCCCGGGTACGAGCACGGCGTTGTTGCCCGTGAAGAGCTCCGCCCCGGCGAATACCACCAGGATGAGCCCCAGCGGGAATACCAGCCCCGAGAGCAGGCGCTGCAACCCGGGCGCTTCGGCCACCCCGGGGAACCCGAACCCCGCCATCAGCGAGAAGAGTCCGCCCATGGCGATGTATGCGCCGGCCAGGAATGCCAGCAGGAGGGTCTTGCCCGCCGGGAGTTGCATTTTGCCCGTTGCCGACTTCTGAGCCAGCGCGAGTACTTCCTTGGGTGTGTTTATCTGTGCCATGTTCGGGAAATAGAGGCCGCAAAGGTAGTGAAACGATCCGGAACGCGCAAGCGGATGCCGTCAGTCTGCCGGGAATTTTTTTTGAGGCCGTCAGATCGCCGGAAAAGGGGCAAAAACGGGGCGTCGTCCCGGAAATCTTCCGCGCGGAGGCGATATTTATCGGCTTAAAGTTGCTCAGATCGGAAATAAATCGTATTTTTGTTCGTTAAAAGACTGTAATTTTAAAGAGATAAGATGCTAACTGAAGAAGAAAAGAATGCAGGTTTGACAGGACGTATCATTCCTATCAATATCGAAGAGCAGATGAAGTCGGCGTACATCGACTATTCGATGTCGGTCATCGTGTCGCGTGCGCTTCCCGACGTGCGCGACGGCATGAAGCCCGTGCACCGCCGTATCCTCTACGATATGAGCGCGGAGCTCAACCTCTACTCCGACAAACCGACCCGTAAGTCGGCGCGTATCGTCGGCGACGTGCTCGGTAAGTTCCACCCCCACGGCGACTCGTCGGTCTACGACGCGATGGTGCGTCTGGCACAGGAGTGGTCGATGCGCTACCCGCTGGTCGACGGCCAGGGTAACTTCGGTTCGATGGACGGCGACTCGCCGGCCGCCATGCGTTACACCGAGGCCCGCATGAAGAAGATCACCGACGAGGTGATGGCCGACATCGACAAGGAGACCGTCGACTGGACGCTCAACTTCGACGATACGATCCCCGAACCCACGGTGCTGCCCACCAAGATCCCGCTGCTGATCGTCAATGGCGCCAGCGGTATCGCCGTCGGTATGGCCACCAACATGGCCCCGCACAACCTCAGCGAGGTGGTCGACGCTTGCTGCGCCTATATCGACAACCCCGAGATCACGGGCGAGGAGATGCTGCATTTCATCAAGGGCCCCGATTTCCCCACGGGCGGTATTATCTACGGCTACGAGGGTGTCCGGGAGGCCATGCTTACGGGCCGCGGCCGCGTCATGATGCGTGCCAAGACCGACATCGAGCATACCCCCAGCGGCCGTGAGTGCATCGTCATCACCGAAATCCCCTACATGATCAACAAGGCCGAGATGATTAAGAAGATCGCCGACATGATCAACGAGAAGAAGATCGACGGCATTTCCTACATCAACGACGAGTCCGACCGTGACGGCCTGCGGATCATCATCATCCTCAAACACGACGCCGTGGCGAGCGTCGTGCTCAACACCCTTTATAAGAATACGCCGCTGCAAACCTCGTTTGCGGTGAACAATATCGCGCTGGTGAACGGCCGTCCGCAGCTGCTGCCGATGCGCGATCTGGTCATGCACTTCGTCAACCACCGCCACGACGTGGTGGTGCGCCGCACGCGTTACGACCTGCGCAAGGCCGAGGAGCGCCTACATATCGTGCTGGGTCTCTTGATCGCACAGGACAACATCGACGAGATCGTGCACATCATCCGTTCGTCGCAGACCCCCGACCTGGCCAAGCAGGCCATGATCGAGCGTTTCGAGCTGAGCGACATCCAGGCTTCGGCCATCATCGAGATGCGCCTGCGCGCCCTGACGGGGCTGGAGTACGGCAAACTGACCGCCGAGCGCGACGATCTTACCAAGCTGATCGCCCACCTGAAGGACGTGCTGGAGAATGTCGGCATGCAGATGCAGATCGTCAAGGACGAACTGCTCGAAATCAAGGAGAAATACGGCGACGAGCGCCGTTCGGAGATCGTCTATGCCTCCGAGGAGTTCAACCCCGAGGATTTCTATGCCGACGACGACATGGTCATCACCATCTCGCACATGGGCTACATCAAGCGCACCCCGCTGGCCGAATACCGCACGCAGAACCGCGGCGGCGTCGGCGCCAAGGGCAGTGCTACGCGTGACGAGGACTTCATCGAGCATATCTACGTGGCTTCGATGCACAATACGATGCTCTTCTTCACCGAGAAGGGGCGCTGCTACTGGCTCAAGGTCTACGAGATCCCCGAGGGCGCACGCTCCTCGAAGGGACGCGCCATCCAGAACGTCATCCAGATCGAACCCGACGACAAGGTTCGCGCCTATATCAACGTCAAGCGCCTGAACGACGCCGAGTATGTGAACAACAACTTCATCATCATGTGTACCAAGGACGGTACGATCAAGAAGACGAAGCTCGAAGCCTACTCGCGCCCGCGCCAGAACGGCGTGAACGCCATCGTCATCCGCGAGGGCGACCAGCTGATCGAGGCCAAGCTCACCAGCGGCAACGCCGAAGTGATGATTGCGGCCCGCGAAGGCAAGGCCATCCGCTTCAACGAGTCGACGGTGCGCCCGATCGGGCGTGTCGGTGCGGGTGTGCGCGGCATCTCGATCGAGGAGTCCGACGAGGTGATCGGCATGATCTGTGTGGAACCCGATTCGACGCAGGACGTGCTGGTGCTGAGCGAAAACGGTTACGGCAAGCGTACCGACCTCGACGAATACCGCATCACCAACCGCGGCGGTAAGGGTGTGAAGACGATCAACGTGACGGAGAAAACCGGCAAACTTATCTCCATACAGGCCGTTACGGACGACAACGACCTGATGATTATCAACCGTTCGGGACTTACCATACGTACGGCCGTGTCGCAGATCCGCCTGGCGGGTCGTGCCACGCAGGGCGTGCGTATCATCAACCTGCGCGACGGCGATGCCATTGCCTCGGTGATGGCCGTGCCTGCTGCCGGCGATGAAGAAGAAGTACAGTCCGCGGAGGCTGCTGAAAACGGGGCCGCAACGCCCGAAGCAGGACAGCCGGCCGAGGAATAGATGAAATGAATTTGAAAACTTTAAATTAAATTTTGTTATGAAGAAAACATTTTTGACGGCTTTCGCGGCGCTGCTCGTGGCTATCCCTGCCGTGCAGGCGCAGAAAGTCAACAAGAGCGGGCTCCTCACCAAGATCGAGAAGAGCGACGCCGACATCGCCGACGCGAAGAAGAACGCCAAGGCCTCCACGTGGATCAACCGGGGCAAAGCATTGTACGAGGCTGCCGTGGAACCGACGAAGAGCCTCTTCGTCAACATGGACGCCGCGATGCTGAAGCTGGCCGTGGGCGAACCTTCGGCCACCAAGCAGGTGACGCTTCTCAACGTTCCCTACGAAGCGTGGGAGTACCCCTATTTCATCGCCTACATCAAGGACGGCAAGGTCGTTACCTGGACGCAGACCGACTGGGTGCTGAAAGAGGCTCCCGCCATGGCCATCGAGGCTTACAACAAGGCTTACGAGATCGATCCCAAGAGCGCTGCGAAGGCGAAGGACGGGTTGCAGCAGATCAGCGATTTCTGTTCGCAGGTCGGTAACACGGGTATCGACACGGGCGAGTACGTCGCCGCCGCCGATGCCTATGCCACGGCTTTCCAGGCACAGTCGAGCCCCGCTTACGGCGCAGCCGCAGATCCCGCGCTGCTCTACTATGCCGGTTACCTGCGCACAGTGGACGGTTCGGCGCACCCCTCGTCGTTCGGACAGGGTGCCGAGTACCTCAAGAAGGCGATCGACCTGGGGTATACCGACGAGGAGGGTAACATCTACTACTACCTCTTCCACTGCTATTACGGTCTAAAGAACGTCAGCCAGGACAACGTCATGCTGGCCAAGGACGCCCTGATCACGGGTATCGGGAAATTCCCGAAGAACGAGCGTATCCTCGACGGCCTGATGCAGCTTTACACGGCCGAAGAGGGCGTGGGCGACCCTGCCGACCTGGTAACGCTGATCGACTCGGCCATTGCCGACAACCCCGAGAACGTAGACCTCTGGTTCGGCCGCGGCCGTATCTTCTATGCGCTGAAAAACTACGACGAGAGCATCGCATCGTTCAAGAAGGTCGTGGAGCTGAAGCCCGACCTGTTCGAAGGCAATTATTACCTGGGCGTGTTCTACACGATCAAGGCCGACGAGATGAACAAGGTGATGAACGAGAAGCAGTACAGCAGCCAGACTGCCTACGATACCGACCTGAAGGAGGTGAATGCGGTCTATATGGAGGCGGTGCCCTGGTTCGAGAAGGCATACGAGATGAAGAAGGACGACGTCAATACGCTCGACTTCCTCAAGTCGATCTGCTTCCGCCTGCGCGACGAGGAGGGTATGATGGACAAGTACAACAAGTACAATACCCTGCTCAAAGAAGCCAAAGGCGAAGAGTAATCCCCTGCGGGGGCGGCGCTGCCGCCCTGTGCTTACAGGAATCCCGGCTCCGCGTTTCGGAGCCGGGATTTTTCATGCGCCGATGCGCCTGTCGTGATGTCCGTGCCGTCGAATTCGTAGGGTAATATCCGTGCGAGACGTCCGTGCAAATCCTGTGCGGCATCCGTGCGAAATGCCTGTGCTGTTGTGCCGATCTCCGGGCATTCTGCCTGTGGCGCGACCCGCGCTTCAAGATTCCGGGATGCCGAACCCCAACTGCCGGAGCATACCTTCGTGGTCGAGGCAAAAGCGTTTCATCAGCAGGTAATGCGGCGTCTGCTCCAGTTCGGTGAGTTGCAGCCCGTTGTCCGCGATCTCGTAGATGTCGGCGCCGGGGTAGGCCATGACGATAGGCGAGTGGGTGCTGACGATGAACTGCGACCCGCTTTCCACGAGCTGTTTTATCCGGCACAGCATATACATCTGCCGCGACGGCGAGAGGGCGGCCTCGGGCTCGTCGAAGATATAGAGCCCGTTCCCGCGGAGCCTGTGTTCGAGCAGGCTCAGGAAACTTTCGCCGTGCGACTGCCTGTGGAGCGACTTGTCGCCGTAATAGCGGTGTATGCCGTCGGCTATCTGGTCGATCTCGGTGGCGACGTTGTAGAAGCTCTCGGCACGCAGGAAATAGCCGTCGCGCGGCTTCAACCCGCGTCCGAGCACGAGGTTCCCGTATAGCGGGGAATGAGTCTCGCGCGTTGCGAACCGAAAGTTCTTCGACCCGCCCTCGGCATTGAATCCCGCTTTTACGGCGATGGCTTCCAGCAGCGTCGATTTGCCCATGCCGTTCTCGCCCACGATGAACGTCACCGGGCGGCGGAACCGCAACCCGCTGAACCCCGCCAGCGCGGGCACCGTATAGGGGTATTCGTGCGGCAAATCTCCGGCCTCTTTCAGTCGGATATATTTGATATAGAGTGCGTTTTCGGATAAGATCATGGCGGGCTTTTTTTGGGTTCCGTTCCGCTAATTTAGTGATTTTCCCCGGATATGCGGCCTGTTATCGCAGGAAACCTTCCAGATTCCGGACGTTGCCTCTCCCGGGCCGTTCCGGCCTCTCCCTGCCCGGGGATTCACCGCCTCTTCCTTATGCGCCGGCTTTGCGGTAGATTGTCCGCAGGCTGTGCGTCATGAAGTATTGCAGCACGCCGCGCAGGAACATGTACAGCGTGAAGGCGAGCCACAGGGCGTTGTTGCCTATGAGCGTATGCCCGATATAGAAGATGCCGAAATAGGCTGCCGTAGCCCAGAACATCGAGTTGCGCATGACGCGCGTCTGCGTGGCGCCCACCATGATGCCGTCCATGATGAAGGGCATGGCGCTGGCTACGGGGATCAGGATGATCCATACGATATACCGTCCGGCGACCTCCACGATCGTCGCGGCGTTTGCGGCCGAATCGTCGATGAACAGCCCCACCAGGTCGCGCCACCAGACGATGTAGATTCCCACGAACAGTACCGACACGGCCGTGCCCCATGCGATGCAGCGCCGCAGGCAGTCGCGCAGCGCCCTTACGTCCCGGGCGCCGATGAACCGTCCGGTCAGCGCTTCGGCGGCATATGCGAAGCCGTCGTTCATGTACGAGAAGAGCGTGAAGAGCTGCAGCAGCAGGGTGTTCACGGCCAGCAGCACCGGGTCTTCCATGCGGGCCGAAGCCCCCGTGAAGAAGGTGTAGACCGCCACGATGCAGAGCGTACGCAGCATGATGTCGCGGTTGACGATGAAGAAGGTTTTGAGCGGTTTCATGTCGAATACCTCGGCCCAGTCGATTCCCGTCAGCACCTTGCGGTAGCGCAGCATGAGCAGCAGCAGCGAAAGTCCCACGCCCGTCCACTGTGCGATCACCGAGGCGTAGGCGATGCCGACGATCCCCATGTCCATGCCGAAGGCGAACCAAAGGCTGCACAAGACATGCACCGCGTTGACCGAAATAGCCGTGAACATCGGTATCATGGCATTCTGCATACCCGTGAACCAGCCGTTGAACCCGAACAGGAGGATGCCAGCCGGTACGGCCCAGATGCGGGCGTAGAAATATTCGCGCGTCATTTCGTTGCCGTTCAGTCCCCACAGGGCCAGCTCGCCCAGCGGGTATTGCAGGGCGAGCATCAGCAATCCCATGCCTGCCGCCACGACCATCGCCCTTACGAGCATGTTGGTGCATTCGTGGAAATTCCCTGCGCCGAACGCCTGTGCCGTGAGTCCGCTGGTTCCCATGCGCACGAACGAGCAGTTCCAGTAGATGAAGTTGAAGATCGACACCCCGATGGCCAGTGCGCCGATCGTCGCCGCCGAATCCGCGCCCCAGTGCCCGGCGATGGCCGTCGACACGATTCCCATCAGCGGCACGGTGATGTTCGAAACGATATTCGGGAGCGCGATGCGCAGTATTTCGCGGTTCATGTTCATAGGTGCGGGGCGGGGATGTCCGGCAACCCCTGCCGGACGTCGTTTACGGGTGCAAAGATAAGGCAAAAGCGGCGAATTTGTAACGGCCCCTGTCTTTTATCGCCAAATCGGGTCTGCAATATGCCGTAATCCGGAAAAATGGATTACCTTTGCCCCACAAACTCATTCAAATACGTATGAAAGACAACAAAAACGACTCGACCACGGTACTTTCGCGTTTCGGACGCGACAAGCGCCAGCGTACCGTGACTGCTACGGCGGAGCGTGTCGAGCGTCGCCCGCGTTTACAGCGTGATGCTGCCGATTCGGAGCAACCGTCCAGCGAGGGGCCCCGTGAGCGGGCCTCCTACAATCCCCATTTCACGGCGGACAACCGCCCTGCATTTGACAAACCGCGCCGCCAGTTCGGCGACAAACCGGCTTACGGCGAGCGTAAGTCCGGCGATAAACCCCGTTACGAGCACCGCGACGGCGACAAACCGCGCCGCCAGTACGGCGACAAGCCCGCCTACGGCGAACGCAAGTTCGGCGACAAGCCTGCCTATGGCGAGCGCAAATTCGGCGACAAGCCCCGCTACGAGCACCGCGACGGTGACAAACCGCGCCGCCAGTATGGCGACAAGCCCGCCTACGGTGAACGCAAGTTCGGGGATAAGAAATACGGCGACCGTAAATTCGGCGACAAACCCTATAAGCCGGGGCCGAGGAAGCACGACGACAAACCGGCTTCCTACCCGAAATTCACGCCCGAAAAGCAGGTCGGCGAAATGCGCCTGAACCGTTTTCTCGCGCAGTCGGGCCTCTGCTCGCGCCGCGAGGCCGACGATTTCATCACCGCGGGCCTGGTCACGGTCAACGGCCAGATCGTCACCCAGCTGGGCACCAAGGTGCTTCCCACCGACGAGGTGAAATTCAACGACAGCCGCGTGCAGGGCGAGAAGAAGGTCTACCTCGTGCTCAACAAGCCCAAGGGTTATGTCACGTCGCTCGACGACCCCCATGCCGGCAAGACCGTCATGGATCTGGTCGAAGGTGCCTGCACGGAGCGCATCTACCCCGTAGGCCGTCTGGACAAGAACAGCCTCGGGTTGCTGCTTTTCACCAACGACGGCGACCTTACGAAGCAGCTCACGCACCCCTCGTACCTGAAAAAGAAAATCTACCAGGTGACGCTCGACAAGCCCCTGGCGCGTGCCGATATGGATCGCATCGCCGAGGGCATCACGCTCGAAGACGGCGAAATCTTCGCCGACGAAATTTCCTATGTCAAGGAGAACAAACAGGAGATCGGCATCGAGATACACTCCGGCCGCAACCGTATCGTGCGCCGTATTTTCGAATTCCTGGGTTACACGGTCACCAAGCTCGACCGTGTCTACTACGCCGGCCTGACCAAGAAGAACCTCAAGCGCGGAGCCTGGCGTTTCCTCTCCCGCGAGGAGGTCGAACGGCTCAAGTCCGGCCAGTACGAATAAGTCCCTGCATCCGGTCTTTGTCCGGAGGGATAAGAGGGTACAATCAGAAGGAGGCTCCTGTCGAGGGAGCCTCCTTCTGTTTTAACAGCAATAATCCCGGCATATCCGGGTGGTTGCGGGATGTCCCCGCATTCCTGTGGTATGGCGGCGATTCCGGTGCGCCCGGAAAACCACGGCACCCACGCGGCGGAAGCGTATGGTGACGGGCCGTGCCTGTTGCCGCCGTACCTGTTGCCGCTATGCCAGCTGCACCCGTCGGCCGCTGTCTCCCGGCTGCTATCTCCCGGCTGCTGTCTTCCGGCTGCTGTCTTTCTGCTGCTGTCTTCAGGCCGCCATGCTGCCGGGCAAATACTGCCTGCCCGCCTTGTCAGTGCGTCGCCTTGTACCAGCCTGTGTCCCGGATATTGTTCACCACGATCCCGCTCGTGCTCGGCGCGCTGGTCGAAATGCCCGAATAGGTCGTGATCGGCCGCTTGCCGCCCGAATAGAAATACTCCGTATGCAGCCGGTAGCGTTCGGGGACGGTGCGTGCGAGCTGTTCGTCGAATTCCTTTAGCAGGGCGGTGTCGTCGCACAGTTGGTAGACGTAATCCGCCAGGTCGTAGAACCGCGTCGGGGCATAGAGGTACTCGTATTGCTGCAACGGTTTCTCCGGGTCGGGGATGTACGCGGGCGATGCATTGTTGATGAGGCGCATGACTTCTGCCATCTGTTCCACCTGGTCGCATACCGTCACGGCGATCGCCCCGCAGTTATAGTTCGGGGCCTCGTATTGCTCGTAGAATTCGTAGAAACTCCGGCATACGCCGTCCAGGTCGTATCCCGTGCCGCCGTCGGTGAACAGGTAGGGCATCACCAGGTCGTAAGGATAACCGTAGGCCATCACCTCGCAGGGCGAGGCGATCAGGTGCCTGGTGATTTTGCGCAGGTCGTACGCCACCTCGATCGACGACATGAAACAGTCGTCGAAGAGGATGTATTCGAACCGGATTCCTGCGGCCGTTATCGCCTCGGCGAATGTCGTCGTGTTGGTACACCGCGAACCGCCGTCGCCGAACCAGCGGGTGAACTGCCCGTCGGGCGAAACGTATTCCCAGTGCCATTTCTCGGGGACGGTTGTCGCCGTCGGTTCCGTGCCGGCCTTCGCGTCGGCAGCGCTCCGGCCCGAGCCCGATGCGGGGATCCACGCCATGCCGTGCGACCCGATCGTGATGCCGTAGCGTTCGGCGGGTGCGGTCTGCTTGATGTAGTCGAAAATCCCGGTGATGGTCTCGGCCTGCGTCACGTCGAGGTTTTCGTATGTGCGCAGCTCCGTTTCGCGGCACTCCCCGTTGTCGTAGTACAGTTCGCGCAGCGACCCCTTGGTGGTGCTCGTTTGCAGGAATACCACAAGGCGGCTGTCCCGGAGGATATTCCCCGCCACGGCTTTCTTCACGTCCTCGATGTTTTGGAGGAAATGCGTGTACAGGTTCCCGGACCAGGGCAGGTACATGACGACCGTCTGGGGTGCGACGGCCGGGCTCTGCACCACCGAGACCGTGGCCTCGGCCTTCCCCGACGACAGGCGCAGCGCCATGCTGCCCAGCGCCTTGCGCCGGGTCGTCGTGTTGTCGTCCTGTGCCCTCACCGTTACCGTCGTCTCCCCGCGGCCGCCTCGGGTGGGGGAGACGTCGAACCCGCCGCCCGTCGTGGTGAGCGACCACGCTTCGGTCGACGACACCGTGAATGCCGCCTCCGAACCCGCCGTGCTGCGCAGTACCACTTCGTCCTGCGTCGTGGTCAGCCCTGCGCGTTCCTCTGTTTTTTCGCACCCGGCGAGCAGCGTCACTGCCAGCAGCAGCCACAGCGTGCGCCGGATTATTTGTAGGTACGGGGTTTCAGGTTGTTGAATTGCCATGTGCGGTCACGTTTATAGGTATATCCTTCGGGCTTGTTCCAGTATACGCGGCCGAAGTCGTAATAGAGCCCTTTGCGTTTCTTGTCGCCGACCATCCGGGGCGCCGTGAAGGGGATGAATTCCACCGTACGGCTGATGATGCGGCTCTTGCCGTAGGTGTAACCCTCCGATGCCATCACGTCGAGCGCATGGTCGAACATCAGGATATGGCGCGGGGTCTTCTGCGTGAGGGCATCTCCCGAATCCTCGATCGCGCGGAGCACCCCCTTCACCTTGTTGTAATACATCTTCTCCTGCAGCTTGTTGCCCAGCGCCCCGTGGGCATAGGCCATCAGGTTCAGGATCTTGGGGCTGAACGGGTCGCGGGCGAGCGCATCTTCGCCCACGTAGAGCATCGCGTCGAGCGTTTCGGCCAGCGGGTTGTCGGGATCGAGCCCCGATGCCAGCATCAGCAGCTTGTCCAGGTCGGGGTTCGCCTCCATCGGTTTGTAGCTCTCCTGGTGGGCGTAGCCGTAGTAGAGGTAGTGGTAATCCTCGTCGGTGAGCGTCTCGTCGCCCGCGTTGTAGCGCATCATCAGCGATGTGTAGTAGAACGGCGAATCGGGGTCGGACGTCTTGGCGACGATGTCCTCCTCGACGGGGACTTTCGCCGCGGCCAGCGCCGGGAGCAGGAGCAATGTCAGCAGTAAATTTTTCATATTCGTATTTTAGGCACTAACGCTCAAATCAGCGCAAATCGTATTCCGCGATCAGTTTGCGGAACTTTTCGCGCAGCGCCCCCGAACCTTCGACGAGCGGCAGCCGCATCGTCGGGCCGATTATGCCCATTTCGGCCAGTGCGCACTTCACCCCCACGGGGTTGCCCTCTTCGAACAGGGCATGTACCGCTTCGTCGAGGCATTCGTATGCCTTTTCCGCACGGTCGAACTCCCCGGCCTTGGCGTAGTTCACACACTCCATGAACCGCTTGGGAAAAGCGTTCGCGGCCACCGAGATCACGCCGTCGCCGCCGCGGCGCATCAGCTCGAGCGTCATGCCGTCGTCGCCCGACAGCACGATGAACCCTTCGGGGCGCCGGTCGAGGATGTGCTGCATCTGTTCGATGTCGCCCGATGCCTCCTTGATGCCGATCACGTTCTTCATCCCGCGAGCCAGTCGCAGCGTCGTCTCGGCCGTCATGTTGACGCCCGAGCGTCCCGGGATGTTGTAGAGGAT
>ENA-OXEJ01000400-OXEJ01000400.1-human-gut-metagenome-genome-assembly--contig:-NODE-400-length-14373-cov-5.58514_pt1 | contig 14373 bp, 6 predicted proteins | sample MGYA00249359_ERZ652251 | MGnify/ENA primary metagenome ERZ652251 (study PRJEB26925, sample SAMN05826915) | human gut metagenome | biome: ENVO:2100002; feature: ENVO:00000062; material: ENVO:00002003...
ACCCCCTTCAGAGGCAAAAGAATGACCGCCTCGCGGAAAACGCTCTGAACCATGGCTTTGCTGATTTCGGCACCGTCGGAAAAACATTCCAGCTTTTCCAGACGCGCCAGCGAACAGATAATCTGGTTGAATGTTTGCAGATGCGCGCAAGAGGCATTGTTTCCGTCTTTCAGATAGACCGTCAGTTTGGCGCCGGCAGGCAGATTCATCTCGGCCCGCAGCGAACGAACTGCCGTAACGAAGTCAATGACCCAGTCGATGTCGTTCAGTGCCGCGGCATCAATTGCTTCCGCCTGCGGCCAGGGATAATTTATCAGTTTGATCTCGCTCTTAACCAGATTATTCCACAGTTCGGTGGTAATAAACGGCATAAACGGATGCAGAATAATCAAAATCCGTTTCAGAACCCAGGCAAAAGAAGCGCGGGTTTCGGCTTTTTCTTCCTGATTTTCGCCATAGAGAATCGGCTTAATCATCTCGATATACCAATCGCAGAATGAACCCCAGACAAACTGATAGACCGCATTGGCCGCGTCTGAAAAACGGAAAGCGTTAAGATTGTCGGTAACCTCTTCTGAGGCCTGTTTGGCTTTGGCGATAATCCATTTGTTGACGGCGCTTTTGACTTTGCTTTCATCAAAATCCGCAGGAAGAACCGCTTCGTTCATCTCGCCGAAACGGGCGGCATTCCAGAGCTTGGTGGCAAAATTGCGGTAACCGGCAATACGGTTTTCGCTCATGTTAATATCGCGCCCCTGCGTTTCCATCGCCGCCATAAAGAAGCGCAGCGCGTCAGCACCGTATTTTTCGATGGTTTCCATCGGATCGACGGTGTTTCCCTTGGATTTGGACATCTTCCGGCCCTGCTCGTCGCGCACCAGACCGTGGATATAGCATTTGCGGAACGGAACTTTTTTCATCATGTACATGCTCATCATCATCATTCTGGCAACCCAGAAGAAAATGATATCAAAGCCGGTTACCAGAACCGAAGTCGGATAGAAAGTATCCAAATATTCGGTTTTGTCCGGCCAGCCCAGCGTCGAGAAAGCCCACAGGCCGGACGAGAACCAGGTATCAAGGACATCGGTTTCACGCGTCAGCTCAACATGTCTGCCATAATGTCTGTCGGCGGCAGCCTGCGCTTCTTCGATATTTTCTTCGCAGAAAATTTCGCCGTCCGGACCGTACCAAATCGGCATCTGGTGTCCCCACCAAAGCTGGCGTGAAATGCACCAGGGCTGAATATTCCGCATCCATTCAAAATAAGTTTTCTCATAAGATTTCGGCACAAATTCCATATCGCCGTTCTCTACAGCCTCTATGGCTTTGACGGCCAGCTTCGGCGCATCGACAAACCACTGGTCGGTAAGCATCGGTTCAATAACGACGTTTGAACGGTCGCCGTAAGGAATAACCATCGGGTGATCTTCAATTTTTTCCATCAGGCCAAGTTCTTCCAGCTTTTCAATCGTCTTTTGACGCGCGGTCTGGGTATCCATGCCCGGGAACGGCGTATTTTCGTTGAGGGTGGCGTCCGGATTCAAAATGTTTATCAGCGGCAGGTTGTGGCGTTTGCCGACCTCAAAGTCGTTGAAGTCATGCGCCGGCGTAATTTTAACCGCGCCGGTACCTTTTTCGGGATCGGCATGCTCGTCGCCGACAATCGGAATCGGACGGTTGACAATCGGCAGAATCGCATTTTTGCCGATTAAGTGCTTCAGCTTCTCATTTTCTTTGGAAACGGCAACCGCCGTATCGCCGAACATGGTTTCCGGACGAGTGGTCGCAATATGGATAAACTGTCCCTCTTCGCCTTCAATCGGATATTTGTAATAATACATTTTGCCGACGGTTTCCTTCTGGACAACCTCCAGGTCGGAAACGGCGGTCATAAACTTGGAATCCCAGTTAACCAGTTTCTTGGCCTTGTAAATCAATCCGTCCTTATACAGGTTTACGAAAATTTTGCGGACGGCGCGGCTCAAACCCTCATCCATGGTAAAACGCTCGCGGCTCCAGTCGCAGGAAGCCCCCAGGCGGCGCAACTGCCTGCAAATGGTGCCGCCGCTCTGTTCTTTCCATTTCCAGACGGTTTCAACAAATTTTTCGCGGCCAAGGTCATGGCGGGTAATGCCTTCTTTGGCCAGATTGCGCTCAACAACCATCTGGGTTGCGATACCGGCGTGATCCATGCCGGGCTGCCAGAGAACCTTTTTGCCGAGCATACGGTTATAGCGAATCAGAATATCCTGCAGCGTGTCGTCCAGCGCGTGTCCCATATGCAAAACGCCGGTAACGTTCGGCGGCGGAATGACAACGGCAAAAGCCTCCTTGTTCTTGCTCATGTCGGGCTTGAAATCGCCGCTGTTTTCCCAGTCGGCATAAATCTTTTCTTCAAAGTCTTTCGGGTTGTAGTTTTTCTCTAACATTTTTATTCCTTCAGTGTCTTAATTTTTCGGAAACTCCCCGGAGCCTGCATTCGCCTGCTCCGAAAACCTCGCTTCCGTGCCGGTTCTTTCCGGCAAAATTTATAAAAACCGCAAAAAGCCCTCAAGGTTCGGCTTGGGGGCAATAAACATTTACAGGCCGGTCCGGGACTTTCCCTTAAGAACTGACCTTTGCCATCACTCGTTCAATTTCCTTTCTGACCGCCGCTTCGACAATTTCTGGCAGATGGGCGCTCAGCCATTCCCGGGTCTGACGGGTAATCTCCGCCGAGGCAGCCGCCGAGAAATCAAAATCCTGCGCCAGATTTTTTTCGACAATGCCGGTTACAACGTCGCGGACAATCGCTTCAATCGTCAGCGAACCGTCGCCGAGTTCTATTTCAGACATGGTCTGCGCGGTCAGCCGCTCCTTAAGATTTTCCCGTTCGGCGGGGTTTTCTTTCTGTTTTTGCTGCTCGGCAAACATCTTGGCAAAATTGCTGATGATACCGGCCGAGACGTCAATCGGATCTTCCGGCTGGCTTTTTTCCGCCGGCGCCGTTTCGGAAACCGTTTCTTCCGACGCAGGCTCAGGTTCTGGCGCCGGGACTTCGGCTGCCGGAGCAACCTCTTCGAAGGCGGCGTCAATAACTTCGGGTTCCTTAACCGCTTCGGCTACGGCATTGTCATAAACATTGTCGGTCGGTTCGACCAGTTCTTCTTCCTGAGCGGCAGCCGCAGGTTCATCGGTATTTGCATTGAGAATCGCGTTAAGCGTATCGTCATCAACCAGACTATCCAATGAAACATCATCGGCCGCGGGCGTAAAATTTTCCTGATGCGAAGCATCGTCCTCCGCCGAAAAAATGGGTTCGGCATCAATATCTACGGCCGGCTCGTCAAAATTCAAATCGGGAAGTTCGCTGTCCTCAACAATTTCAGTGTCTTCTGCCGCGGCAATTTCGGACAAGCTGACGGGCTCTTCGTCAACGGCCGCAGAATGCCCGGCTTCAATGTCGTCCAGAACCGGTTCGGCAGGCAGGCTGTCGAACTCGCGTTCAAAATCAAGGTCTAAAGGGTCGGCACCTTCCTCAGCCTTTGTCTCCGGCTGCGCTTCGACGGTCGAAATGTTCGGCTCGACAATCATTGAGGGCGAGAGGGTCAGAACGTCATCGACGGTTTCGGCAGGCGCCGGCCGGGAAACCTCGGGAGCGGGCTGCGGCGCTGCGGCCTGAGGAGCAGGCTCTTCTTTCTGGGCAGCCTTGTGCTGTTCGGCGTTGTCTTCCATCAAAATATCTTTGATGGAAGACAGAATATCCTCCATCGACAACTCTTCTTTATCCTCTGTATCCTCTGCCATTTTTCAATTCCTAAATAATTTGCAACAAACTGTCTGTTAAGTTATCAAATTTCTTCCGATTAATCAACGGATAATGACAACCACTTATCCCTGGTTTCCTTATAGAACTTTTTGGGATTGTAAAGGTCTACATTCAGGCGCAGATCTTCGGCGGTCAGCTTGCCCATGGAGAGCAGCAGCTGCATGGCGGCAACATAATAGTCGCGGCGCGCCTTAACTTCGTTGACGTTTGAATTCAGCAGTTCCTGATACGCGTCCAAAACATCCAAAATGGTACGGTTGCCAAGCGCTTCTTCTTTCTGAACGCCGTCGAGGGCAATTTCGTTGGCCTTGACCTGATCCTTAATTGACTTAATCTGCGCCTTGTTGGATGTCATCAGTTCCCAGGCGCTGGTCACGTCGGAAACAGCCTGGCGTTCCGCTTCCAAAACCAGCTCCTGCGCCTGCCATTTCTGATATTTGCTCTGGCGGATTTTGGCACGGGTTTCGCCGGCCGTATAAAGCGGAATGTTCATATTGACGCCCCACTGGACCTCATCGACCTTGGTATCACGGTTATATGCCCCGTAAGCGGAACCGCTGCTGTCGCTTTTGCTGGTGGTTGCCGAACCGTCTAGGGTTACCGACGGCAGCAAGGCGCCGGTATTGGCGGCAACGTCATAAACTCTGGAATTCAGCAGCTCGCGGGCATAGCGGATGGAATAGTTGTTGGCCTTGGTATATTCCAAAGCTTCCTGAAAGCTGGCGGGGATAAAATCGCCGAGGTTTTCAGGTTCGGACAAATCTTTCGGCGCTTCGCCGATAACCCGGGTATAAACAGCCTTCGACGCCTGCAGGTTTCCCTCGGAAGCGATGCGGTCGGCCTTGGCCTGCGAATAGCGCGCCTGCGCCTGCGAAACGTCGGTACGGGTAACTTCGCCGACATTGAAACGCTCAACCGTTTCATCCAGACGTTTTTTCAAAAGCTTTTCGTTGTTTTTCTGGAGGTTGACAATCGCCTCGTCTCTGACTACATCCAAATAGGCTGTTGATGAATCGAGAAAAACGCCCTGCTCCGTATTATACAGATTGTTTTGTTCGGCGCGGACCATGCTGTCGGCAGACTTCACCGAATTGACGGTCGTAAAGCCGCTGAACACCGGCTGGCTGATTTTGGCGCCGGCCGAAAGCGTGGCGCCACCGGTCTGTGACGGAACATTGTTGTTATGAACGTCAGAGTCAGAGTAGCCGCCGGTCAGATAAATGTTGGGGCGGAAGCCGGACTTGGCAATCGCGACGTTTTCGTCTACCGAACGCAGATACGCACGCTGCGCCTGAAGCGTCGGGTTGGTGTCGTAAGCCGTGCTCAATGCCTCAAAAATCGTTTCGGCCTTTGCACCGCCGGTCGTTAAAGCCGTGGCAAGCAACAAAGCCGACAGAAATGTTTTTTTCATCAAATTCACCTCTAAATTCAGACTTATTTATTCCGGAGTATATTACAAATTATTCTTATTTTGCAATGACAAATCTTAAAAAACTAATAACCGCAATGTATTTTAGCAAAGGAATGTTATATATTATTAACCATATTTCAAACAATTTGTCGTAGGGTCGGGATAAAACGGTATGTTATAAAGGCTTAAAGCTCAACAAGGGGGAAAAACTTTGAGTAAGAAAGAATCTGCAATCATCAACGAAATTGACAAGGCCAGGCTCAAACTGTCAATTGAGCACTACATCAAATACTTTATCGGCAAACGCACCAGCGAAATCAACAAGGACGAGGCACTGAACGCCATTGCGCTGGCCGTGCGCGAATTTGCCATGGACAAGATGTATGAAACGATGGCGCGCTACAACAAGGTCAATTCCAAAAGAATTTATTATCTCTCAATCGAGTATCTCATCGGCCGCTCGCTGGAAAACAACCTGCACAACCTCGGCCTGTTCAACATTTTGAAAAGCATCAAAATCGACGGCATGCCGGACATCTCCCTGCAGGAAATTTTTGACGCCGAATATGACCCGGCGCTGGGCAACGGCGGACTGGGACGTCTGGCAGCCTGCTATCTGGACTCAATGGCGTCGCTCGGCATCCCGGGTTTCGGCTACGGCATCAACTATCAGTTCGGCCTGTTTAAGCAGAAATTTGAAAACGGCTATCAGATTGAGCAGGCCGACAGCTGGCTCGGCGAAGACTCTCCGTGGCAGTTTTCCCGGCCGGACCGCACGGTCGAAATTCCGATTTACGGCGAAGTCGAAAACTTCAAGACCGCAACCGGACAGGACAGCTTCATCTGGATGAACACCCAGAAGTTCTACGGCGTACCGTATGATTTTCCGATTGTCGGCTATGACGGCAAATCGGTCAACTATCTGCGGCTGTTCTCGGCCAAAACCGACGACGAGCTGGACATCAACATTTTCAACGAGGGCGGCTATATGGAAGCGGTTAAGGAAAAAATCCAGACCGAAACCATTTCCAAAGTGCTGTATCCGTCCGACGCGATTGAATCGGGCAAGGCGCTGCGCTTTGTTCAGCAGTATTTCTTTGTTTCCTGCGCCATTCAGGACATTATCCGCCGTTTCCTCGAAAAGAGCAACGACTTTGCCAAAATGCCGGATTACGTCGTCTGCCAGCTGAACGACACGCACCCGGCGCTGGCCATTCCCGAGATGATGCGCCTGTTGATGGACGTTCACGGTCAGGAATGGGATACTGCCTGGGAAATTACGACCAAGATTTTTGCCTACACCAACCATACGCTGCTGCCGGAGGCGCTTGAAACCTGGCCGTCGCGCATTGTCGGCAAGATTCTGCCGCGCCATTTGCAGATTATTTACGAAATCAACCGCCGCTTTATGGACTACGCCCGCGAAAAATTCGGCAACGATTCCGAAAAACTCGGCAAGGTTTCGATTGTCAGCGGCGAAGGCGACAACCAGATTATCCGCATGGCCAACCTGTCTATCGTCGGCTCCTTCTCGGTCAACGGCGTTGCCAAACTGCACTCCGAACTGATAAAGACGTCGCTGGTTCCCGAATTTTACGAACTGTGGCCGGAAAAATTTACCAACGTTACCAACGGTATAACGCCGCGCCGCTGGCTGCTGCATGCCAACACGGCGCTTTCCGACCTCATTTCGAGCAAAATCGGCGAGGATTGGATTACCAATCTGGATCTGCTGGAACAAATCGGCAATTTTGCGGACGACAAAAAATTCGTTCAGCAGTTTATTGACATTAAAAAACAGAATAAAGCCAGACTGGCGCAAAAGATATTCAAGGCTTCGGGGATTATGGTCAATCCGGACAGCATGTTTATCGTCCACGCCAAACGCATTCACGAGTACAAGCGCCAACTGATGACCATCTTACAGGTCATCGGCGATTATCTGGCCATCATCAAGGACAACGTTAAGCCGACCGTGGCCAAGACTTACATCTTTGCCGGAAAGGCGGCTCCGTCGTACAATTTCGCCAAACTCATCATCAAGCTGATTAACAACGTGGCCGATGTCATCAATCACGATCCGCGCGTCAATGACATGATTAAGGTCGTGTTTATTCCCGACTACAAGGTTTCGCTGGCCGAAGTTCTGATCCCGGCTGCCGACGTAAGCATTCAGAGTTCAACGGCGGGGTTTGAGGCCTCAGGCACCGGCAATATGAAATTTGCCCTGAACGGCGCACTGACCGTCGGTACTTATGACGGCGCCAACATCGAAATCCGCGAAGCCGTCGGCGCCGACAACTTCTATTTGTTCGGTCTGCGCGAAGAGCAGATTCAGGAAATGCGCAAAAACAACGCATACAATCCGCGCGCCTGTTATGAGAACTCGGAATACCTGCGCCGCATTCTGAACGCCGTTAACTCCAACATGTTCTGCGAAAAGGACTATGTGCTGCTGTTCAAGGTTATTTACGAAGAACTGCTGAACCGCGACTACTACTTCCTGCTTGCCGATCTGGAGGCATTCAACAAAGCGCTTCATGATGCGGAAAAGGATTATACCAATCCGCAGAAATGGGCGAAAAAAGCCATTATCAACGTGGCTAAAATCGGCTATTTCTCCAGCGACCGCGCCGTTATGGAATATGCCAAAAACATCTGGCATATCAAACCCGTCGACTAAACCGCCGGCACATTATGAAAAACCCCTTCCGAAGAAGGGGTTTTTCAGTTTTAACGGTCATTTTCGTCATCGTCATATTGACGCGGGTCCGGCCCTCTTCCTTTCTTCTTTGGATATTTTTCACGAAGTTCACTGTAATCATACTCTGCATATCCCATCGGTACAGCATAAATACCTTTAATGCCGGCATCTTTCAATTCACCGTCAATATTAGAGATATTGTCACGTGCCATTCGACGCATATCACCGGTAATAGTGCTCTCTTTATCACCAATACCCCCACTGTTTGTTGTTTCAACACTCTTCTTAAATTTTGCTTCTATTTTCTTTTGAGCCAACTTTTCTTCCTGCGGCAGCATCGCCGTCATCAATGCTCCTACTTCATTAGGGCTCATATTTCGGAAAGATTTTCCAAAATCAAAAGCTTTACCTTTTAACTTTTCGTCATTAGCCATATTTCGCAAGAAGTCCTGCTTAATTTTTTCAGGGGCAACAGGGTGGTCAGGATGTTGAAGTCTTTCAGCCAAAGCAATAATAACATCTTCTGCGCTTTTCTCCGAATGCGTTTTATAAACTTCAAACAAGTCTTTGGCTGCATTGGAAGCTCCGACAATTTTAATTAAACCGTCTTTATCATTTTCCTCATTAGCTTTTACAGTATTCTCCAAAACTTTACGGATACCGCCGCCTTTTTCATACATGTCGCGGAACGGCGCATATTCATATTCAGCTTTGAGGTTATTAATCAGGCTGGCATTTTTGTGTTCATCAAAACTCTTACCGTCCTTGGCACAATCTTCCAAAGCACACTCTTCCATCCAATTGGCCAATTTTAATTTATACTCAACTAATTCTTTGGCGCTCAGTTTGCTTTCCGCTTCTTCAAGCATTTTCTTAACCTTGCTTTCGCTGAGGTTCTTAAACAACGGAACCAAGCCGTTGCTGGCGGCGGCAATACGGAAAGTTCCCTCGTCTTCTTCCGGCAAACCGTCAGGAAAATTAACATGGGTCATACCGCATTTTTTGAGCATACGCATAACGCCTTTGGCATAGCCATCGGTAATTTTCTTGCCGCCCGGCATGGCATAACGGATCTCCAGACGGTCGTTGCCTTTGTCATCCTTTTTGACGCGGGAATAAATTTTGAAAGCATATTTGACTTTCATATAACCGTCTTTGTCGACCTTACCGTCCAGTTCGTCGTTTTTGAAGTTGCCCTGATCATAGACAGCCCAGCAGTCCCAACCGCCTTTGAACTTATAACTTTTGAAACCGGTCCAATTTTTCTGTTTATTCATGCCGCCGACGCCAAAGACCCAGTCGTCAATATTGCTGACCAGTTTGCCGTAGTCCACGGTCTGAGCCGCCATAACGGTTTCGTTGCCGCCGAACTCATTGGCAAAGTCGCGCGCATCCTGATTGGTATAACCGGAAGCGGGAATCTCTTCGCGGCCGTCGTTTTCCGGCAGCGGCCGAATCGGCGCTTCTTCTGCTTCGGGCGTTTCCTGTTCATTAATACGAGCCGCATTTTCGGTTTCGCGATTGGCACCGTCTGCTTCGTTATATGCGGCGGCAAGCTTTTCGTCGATACCGTCGGGCAGTTCAATGCCGTGAATACCGCGGCGGTCCAGATAATCGATAATCTGGCGCATCATCTCCACGGTCATTTTGTCAATGTTATCCTGACTGAAATTTATCTTGCCGTCGCTGACGATAAAACCGGCCGGAAAGCGTGCATCAGCCATAATAACCGCCAGGCAGGGCTGCCCTTTTTTATCGGCAGCAATCATGGTTTGCGGGTCTTTCCTCGGATCATCGTGCGTAGCCGAACGCTGTTTGATATTATAAAGTTTGGCATACAAATCCGGATTGGCTTCCAGCAGTTTCTGCTGGTCATTCAGCATTTTTGCCGAAGCGGCCAGTTTGTTGTTTTCGGCATTGGTTTTGGTTTCGGCAACGCGGAGGTCATTGCTGATTTTGGCTTCGGAGCGCTCAACAGCATCCATGACCTTGTTGACATAGGCATTCTGGTTGGTATCAAGCAGTTCCTTATCCAATACATGCGCAAAGCGCGCCTTAATCAGATCGGCGCGGCGAGAATATTCGGGATCGCTCTGATCCGGATACTCGGCAGCCAGAGCCGACATCTCGCTGTCGTAGCGTTCCTTCATTTTGACATAGAAAGTCCGCGGATCTTTGCCGAGGTCGGATTTCTGCTCGTCAAGCTCTTTCTTTTCTTCTTCCTTGTCCTTTTTCAGGTTTTCGAGCGCCTGGCTGTTGCCGCGGGCGTTGTCACGCAGTTCCGTCATTTTGTTCGCGTAGAGTCTGCGGATTTCGTCGGCGGTCAAGTCGCCGCTGACGTTTTCAAACTCGCGGAATTTCAAATGCCTTAACGGTCTTCTCTCTTCTTCATCAGCCATAGCAACCTCAATTCATATTCAAACCATTATCAATATAGTAGCACATTTTTTCGAAAAATCAACTTTTTTTGTCAATATTTCCGTTTTGCGCCGAACGGCATAATCCTTTATATCTTTGGGAAAATACCATAAAAAACTTAAAAATATATGAACCGGAAGCATAAAAAAAGCCCCTCCGGCGAGGGGCTTGTCCTTAGATTTTGCCGTGGCAGTGTTTATATTTTTTGCCGCTGCCGCAGGGACAAAGGTCATTGCGGGCAACTTTCCCCCAGGTGCGAGGATCTTTGGGGTCAAACTCGGCACGAGAATACTGGAAAGGTTCGTTCTTTTCGTTGCTTTCATAATTGTTCGGCGCACTCGGACGACCGACCAGACTTTCCGGCGTTTCGTGAATCTCCTGCATATTCTGCGCGCGGTTTTCCTGAATCATCAGCGCATCGAGGGCATCGGTCTGGATTACCGTGCGGCAGATGAGGAATGTAACCTTTTCACGCAGGTTATCAAGCATGACCGAAAACATATTGAACGCTTCCTTCTTATATTCGTTCAGCGGGTCTTTCTGACCGTAAGCGCGCAGGACAATCGTGTGGCGCATCAGGTCAAGAGAGGCTATATGTTCCTTCCAAAGCTGGTCCAGGACCTGCATGAGGACATTTTTTTCAACCATACGGACGATATTTTCGGGAACATTGGCGTTCTTTTCGGCAATACGGTTCTCCACTTCGTCAAGGATTTTCTCCTGCATCTTGTCGGCGTCGATTTCCGGTTCGTTGGCCCAATTGGTAATCGGAAGCATAAAACCGGTAATGCGGTAGAGCTCCTGTTTGAGCTCCTCTTTCTGCCATTCGTTGTGCGCGGAGCCGTGCGGCAGGTAAGCCGAAACCGTATCCGCCAGATATTCCTGGCGCATTTCGCGGATGGTTTCCGAAACATCGTCGGCTGCCATCAGCTCCTTGCGCTGTTCATAAATGACCTTGCGCTGGTCGTTCATGACGTTGTCATATTTAAGCAGGTTTTTGCGAATGTCGAAGTTGCGCTCTTCCACTTTCTGCTGCGCTTTTTCCAACGCCTTGGAAATCCACGGGTGGATTAGGGCTTCGCCTTCCGGCAGCCCCAGACGCTGCAGCATGACAGACATTCTTTCCGACCCGAAAATGCGCATCAGGTCGTCTTCCAGCGAAAGGAAAAACTTGGAACGGCCGGGATCGCCCTGACGGCCGGAACGGCCGCGCAGCTGATTGTCGATGCGGCGGCTTTCATGACGCTCGGTGCCGATGATGTACAAACCGCCGGCAGCGAGAACCTTTTCCTTGTCCTCTTTGATTTTTTCCCTGAGTTTGTTCTTTATCTCTTCAACCTGTTCCGGAGTTTCGTCGCCTTTCAAGACCTCTTTCAGCCTCATGTCGACGTTGCCGCCCAGCTGAATGTCGGTACCGCGGCCGGCCATATTGGTGGCAATGGTAACGGCTCCGGGAACGCCGGCCTGCGCAACAATCGCAGCCTCACGTTCATGATGACGGGCATTTAAAACCTCAAACGGCAGCTTGGTTCTGGCACGGAGCAGCTCGGCCACCAATTCGGACTTTTCAATTGACGTGGTACCGACCAGAACCGGCTGGCCTTTTTCATGCGCGGCCAAAATTTCGTCGATAATCGCTTTGTATTTTTCCTTTTCAGTGCGATAGATGACATCGTGCTCATCAACGCGCTGAACCGGGCGGTTGGTCGGAATTTCGACGCAGCTCAGCCCATAGATGTCGCCGAATTCGGCCTCTTCGGTCATGGCCGTGCCGGTCATGCCTGCCAGTTTGGGATAAAGACGGAAGTAGTTTTGGAACGTAATGGAAGCCAGCGTCTGATTTTCGGACTGAATAGTTACATGTTCCTTGGCCTCAATCGCCTGATGCAGACCGTCGGAGTAACGGCGGCCTTCCATCATACGGCCGGTAAATTCATCGATAATCATGACTTTGTCGTCTTTGACGATATAGTCGACATCCCTGATGTGCATTTTATGGGCGCGCAGAGCCTGATTGACGTGATGAACCAGCGAAACGTTGCCGATGTCGTACAGGCCGCCTTCCTTAATCAGCCCAACCTGCTTTAACAACTGTTCGACATGCTCCATGCCGGCTTCGGTCAGGGTTACGGTTTTCTGCTTTTCGTCCTTTTCGTAATCGGCTTCGGTCAGGTGCGGAATAATCTTGTCGACGCTGATGTATTTTTCGGAGGAATCCTCGGCGGCGCCGGAAATAATCAGCGGCGTGCGGGCTTCGTCAATCAGAATGGAGTCAACCTCGTCGACGATGGCATAGTTGAAATCGCGCTGCACCATTTCCTCGCGGGAAAACTTCATATTGTCGCGCAGGTAGTCAAAACCCAGTTCATTGTTCGTACCGTAGATAATGTCGGCATTGTAGGCGGCGCGGCGCTCATCGTCGTTCTTGCCATGGACAATGTAGTCGACGGTCAGGCCGAGAAAGCGGTAAACCTGCCCCATCCATTCGGCATCGCGTTTGGCCAGATAATCGTTGACGGTCACGATGTGCACGCCCTTGCCTTCAATCGCATTCAGATAGGCGGCCAGCGTCGCAACCAGCGTTTTTCCCTCGCCGGTCTTCATTTCGGCAATCATACCCTTGTGCAGCACAATACCGCCGATAAGCTGGACGTCATAATGGCGTTGTCCCAACGTTCTTTTGGCAGCCTCGCGGACGACGGCGAAAGCCTCGGGCAAAATATCGTCAAGCGTTTCGCCCTCTTTCAGGCGCCGGCGAAACTCGTCGGTTTTGCCTTTGAGTTCGTCATTGTTTAATTTTTCGATTTCGGGTTCCAGGGCGTTGATTTGCTGAACGATTTTGAACTGTCTTTTGACGAATCTGTCGTTGGCGCTGCCAAAAACAGTGCGGGCGAGTTTACCTAACATTACATTTTTACCTTATTATTATTCAAAGCTTCTCTACATTTAGTGTTTTAATCAAATAAAGTCAATACTTTGAACTTAAGTTATAAACTACCGGCAAAAAATACTTGGAATAATTTCCATATCTATTATATAACTATGGAAGTTGAAATTTTATTGGAGGTTTTTAGGATGCGAAACAAATATGTAGCCGCCGCAGCGCTCTCTCTGCTGATGATGAATCCGTTCAATGCCGGAGCTGCCGGCAAAAACGGCGTGGCCGCCGTCGTCAACGGCGAAAAAATTACCGTCGCCGAAATGAAACAGGGTTACGAAGACAACCGTCAGATTAAGGAAAAGGTTTCCTTTGACGACTTTTATGAGAAAGCGTTGGAAATCTATGTTAACGGCAAACTGCTGTATCAGGCCGCCGTGGCCGCCGACGTCCTTGAGACTCCGGAATACAAGCGCGCCGTCGATCAGGCCAAGGAAGAAATCGCCCGCAAGGTTTACCTGGAACAGAAGGTCGACAAGAAGGTAACCGACAAGGCCGTCAAAGACCTGTACAACAAATACAAGTCCGAGTTTAAGAGCCAGAAGGAAATTCACGCCAAACACATTCTGGTTGAAGACGAAGGCACCGCCAAAAAGGTTATTGCCGAACTGGGCAAAGGCAAAAAGTTTGACGATTTGGCCAAACAGTATTCCAAAGACAACGCCGTTGACCTCGGCTACTTCGTAAAAGACCAAATGGTTCCCGAATTCGGCAATGCCGCTTTTGCCATGAAAAAAGGCCAGACGTCCAAGTCGCCGGTAAAAACCAAATTCGGCTATCATGTCATCGAGGTTCTGGACATCAGAGATTCCAAGCCGTTACCGCTGAAGCAGGTTGAACCCGAACTGAAAGCGATGCTGACTCAGCAGGCTATTGCCGAAGTCTTTACGTCCCTGAACAAAGGCGCCAAGATTGAAAGATTCGACTTGGACGGCAAACCGATTACCGATCCGGTTGTTCAGCTTCAGTAAATTATTTTATCACTTTCCCAGCCCTCTCAAATGAGAGGGCTTTTTTATAGCCAAAAATAAAGATGGTTCCATCATTGGTAGACAGAAAAATTTGTACTTTCATTAATAGTTGACTCTTTC
>ENA-OXEJ01000417-OXEJ01000417.1-human-gut-metagenome-genome-assembly--contig:-NODE-417-length-13656-cov-4.7831_pt1 | contig 13656 bp, 10 predicted proteins | sample MGYA00249359_ERZ652251 | MGnify/ENA primary metagenome ERZ652251 (study PRJEB26925, sample SAMN05826915) | human gut metagenome | biome: ENVO:2100002; feature: ENVO:00000062; material: ENVO:00002003...
GTACGAAATCTAAGGGATCTTCCTTCTGGTCCTCACCGGAGACTAACAGAGAACGGTTACCGCCCTGTAAGTCGTCCAGATTCTTATGAGAAAGCTTGCCGTAGTCCTTGAAGCTTCTGGTACGGAAATATACGGTACCGTCTGCAGCAACATAAGCATGTCCCTTATCGATCAGGGTCTGGATCATGTCCAGCATACCTCCGATCTCCTCGGTAGCCTTGGGGTTCTTGGTAGCGGGCTTGATGTTCATGCCCTCCATGTCCTTTTTGCACTCTGCAATGTAACGCTCAGAGATCACGCCGGGCTCAACGCCCTCTTCGTTAGCTTTTTTGATGATCTTATCGTCCACATCCGTGAAGTTGGATACATAGTTCACTTCATATCCCTTGTATTCCATGTAACGGCGCACGGTATCAAATACGATCATAGGACGGGCATTTCCGATATGGATCAGGTTGTATACGGTAGGTCCGCAGACATACATTTTTACCTTGCCGGGCTCTAAGGGCTTGAATTCTTCTTTTCTCTTGCTTAAGGTGTTGTAGATTTGAATGCTCATTGTTTATCCTTTCCTAATTGCGATTTTTGCAATGATCTATCTTTATTTTATCACACTGTCTTGTCATTTTCTGCAGATCGGGTCTGTTCCCCGGCCTCCGCACTCATTACCACCAGCCTGCGCAGCTGCTTTAATTCATCTTCCATTTCCAGTACCCGGTTGGTCAGTTCGGAATTCTCACGCTGCAATACCGTGATGTCTTCCCGTACCGGGTCGGGGAGATCCGTCTGGTTCATGGTCTCCTGGGGAAGGCTTGCGTTGTTGCGCTTTACCACGCGCCCCGGTACACCTACCACCGTGGATCCGGGCGGCACTTCGCTTAAGACCACGCTTCCGGCACCGATCTTCGAATTATCTCCGATGGTGAAGGATCCCAGGACTTTCGCTCCCGCACTGATCATGACGTTGTTGCCGATGGTGGGGTGACGTTTGCCGTGTTCCTTACCGGTACCTCCCAGGGTCACGCCCTGATACATTGTCACATTGTCGCCGATAATGGTGGTCTCACCGATGATGACACCGTTACCGTGATCGATGAAAAATCCTTTGCCGATCTGTGCACCGGGATGGATCTCGATGCCGGTCTTGCGCACGCCCCGCTGGGAGATATACCGCGCCCAGAAATAATGTCCGCTCAGATACAGCTTATGCGCCAGTCTGTAATGGAGCATGACCTTGAAACTGGGATACAAAAGAACCTCCATGGAGGAATGGATCGCCGGATCACGTTCCTTGATAATACGGACTTCTTCTTTTAAATTTTTGATGATGCCCATGTTCTCACCTCGAAAAAAATACCGCGAATAAACTTCATCTTAGAGACGAATTTATCCGCGGTTCCACTCTACTTAAGGGACAATGCCCTTCACTCTGGCGTAAAACGCCATGCACATAACGGGTGCTTACCGGATCCGGATACTTATGTCTGTTCCCCGGATCAGCTCACAGGCGCACTTCCTTTTCCTCAGACGAAAGCCGCTCCCAGCTTCTAACAGCTTCTCTCTGGCGTCCCACCGAAAAGTACTTTTCCTGCTCCATGCCTTTACTACATATATGATAATTCCTACTAAATAAGATATGCAAAAATACGGGTTTTGTCAACCCTAGAGTTTCCTACATTACAGCTTTTTCCAAGGTTTCCCTCACGTATTCATTCAGTGACATATTTTATTCTTCCAGCAGCACCCACTTTCCCTCCGGTGCCGCATCCAGGATCCAGTACTGGCACCGTCGGATGTCCGCCTGCAGACTTCCGGTCTCCTGTAATTTTTCCCCATCGTAGGTGAAGAATACGGTTCTCGCTTTTGCATCATCTCCGGTCTCATACAGTGCGATCACGATCTGCTCCCCATCCGGACTGTAAGCGAGAATGCTGTTGTCCAACAGTCTTGCATGGCGGTCTACATTGTTGCCTTCCACCCCGAAGGTGTAATTCACCGGGCTGTTACCTTCCACGTTCTTCCAGGCGTCTGTCTGTAGTGTGATCCGCTCTGCTGCCGCATCTCCATCCAGATCGATCAACGCATAGGTCTCAGAAAAAGTTCTCTGGGACACATCGCATACCATACCGGGATGAGATAAAATATCCTCCCGCCATTTCACAGCATACTGGTCCCTTGACACCTGATCCAGTCTGTCGGCTCCGGCGTCCAGACCACCGATAGAATACTGCTGATAGAGTTCTCCGTTGCCGTTATAGACCGTCACGAAACCATTCTGTACTTTCATGGAAAACGGAAGCACAGGTTCTGCCGTTTCTTCCCCGGTCAATTCCCATCCGGTATCACCTGCCAGGCTGCAGTTCTTCACCGTATACAGTGTAGGTTTCCCATCCTCCTGTAAATGCTCCGCCGCTTCTGTCATATAGAATACCCTGCTGCCCATCCAGCCGATACTGCTGTCCTCCTGCACCTTTTCATTGTAGGCGTTGGAAGTATTATAGTAAGTCCGGTCACAGATTGCAGCCGATGCCATATTTCCCGGGATGCCATCCTCAGACACACACCGGAAGGTATGATCATACATCACATAGATTCCGCAGCTGGACACCTGAATATGAATACCGGAACCGGAATAGCTTCCGATCTTCGTCTCCAGATACTCCGTATACTGTCCCGCCGGCATATTTTCCGGAGAATACGTTTCGTATTCCGCATAGACTCTCCGGGCGGACTGCTCTCCCGGGAGCGGACCGATCTTCTGTCCGGATGCCGCACTCACATCTCCGGTAGACAACAGCCAGATCTTCTGTTCCTCCTCCGCCAGCACCATGGGAATCTCGATCACAGAACCATCCTTCTCAAAAGTATACTCCACATTGACCACCGATCCTTCTCCCATACGGTCATCGCCATAGAGCTGGTACTGTCTTGCCGCCTCGTAGAGGACTTCCGTCACCTCACCGGTTCCCTTTCCCAGCGAAAGGAGCTGCTTTGCTGCCGTCACAGGGTCCTTATAATCCTCGTAGAATCTGTGATCCTCCGACCCGAGTCGCTCCTCCAGACGGCTGAGTTGAAACATTTCCCAGCTTGCAGGACTTCCGGCATACCTTCTGTGATTCACATACCATCCCTTCTCCTGTGCAAAGGAATGAGTACTCTCAATCCGCTCGGGGGAATAAAATTCCGCGAAATCGGAGCGTGTCTCAAACGTTACATACGACAGCTTTTCAGCATAAATATCCCATTCTTCCTGCGTCCAGACAGCCTCATCGGAATACTCCGTATCACTGATATCCACCGGCTCATTCTGGGCAGACGGCGCAGCTTCCGTAGGCAATTTTTCCTCACTGCGGTTTCCTCCCGGATTACTGCACAGGCAGATGATGAGTGCTGCGATCACCGCCACCGCACCGATGAGGATCCAGAACGGAGGCTTGCGATAATCCAGCACATGACGGATCCTGTTCTTCACATGATCCTCTCCAAAGGATAACAGCGCACAGATCGTACCACCACGGTATTTTCTCCACCTGCCGTCACTGGCTTCCTCCAGCAGTGTATAAGAATAGATCTTCTTGCTTTCCTCTCCCAAAAGCTTTACCACTTTTTCGTCGCAGGACATCTCACAGTCCATATTCATCAGGTAAAATGCCAGCCACACCAAGGGATTGAACCAATGCACACAACAGATAAAAAGCACTGCCGGTTTGATCAGATAGTCTCTTCTCTGCAAATGCACCCTCTCATGGCACAACACTACCTCTCTGCTCTCCCCGGCAAGCTCCGACGACAGATAAATGGTCGGATGCAGGATCCCCATGACAAAAGAAAGGTGTCCACTCTTAATCTCACAAATTCCTTCTTCTACTTTATGAACGCCATTTTCCGGCTGACGCAGACGGTAATACATCCGCAGATAGGAAAACAGATGATAACCGGCAAACCCAACAAACCCGATCAGCCACAAGTACGGTAACACGATTCCCGCCAGTGTTTTCAGCATCTGTGTGCTGTGTGTTGCAAACATTTCCTTGGTTGGATCGCTCGTTGCAGACATTCCTGTCTGTCCGGTTACCATAGAGGACTCCCGCGAAAGTGCCTCCGGCTGACTGCCATCGTCACTATCGGCCTGCTCCGTCATGCCTGAAATCTGTATTGCTTCCGCAGTCGGATTTTCCAAGGTTGCTTTTTCTCCGGATGCTGTCAGTGCGGTGCTCACCGTCTGTTCCGTTACCAGCCGCTGTGGGATCAGGCTGATCTGTGTCTGCGGAAATGCCGGGCAGCACAGGCGCAGAAACACGATCCCCCACAACAGATAAGAACACCATCTGGGAGCCCTGCGAAGCACCAGTCTCGCCACCAGCACCAGCAAAATGCAATAGCTTCCCACCAGGCTCAAGTTACAAACGATCCCTAATACCTTCTCTAAAATCTCCCTCATCCAATCTCCTCCGTCAGCTCTTATAATCCTCTATCATAGCTTCGATCTCAGCGATCTGCGCTGCGCTGAGCTTCTTGCTCTGGATAAATGCTGCGATCATCTTCGGCAGCGAACCGCCATAAGCCTTCTCCACGAAAGCCTCCCCCTGGGCTCTGTGGTATTCCTCCTTATTCAATACGGAAGATACTATGGCATTCTCATTTTTGAAAATACCGTTCTCACAAAGCTTTTTAATAAACGTATAGGTAGTGGATTTCTTCCAGCCGAACTTCTCCGCGCACTGTTTTACCAGTTCTCCGGAACCGATGGGTTCCTCCTCCCAGATCAGCTCAGCAAATTTGTATTCTGTCTCCGTCATCTGATACATTCCCATTCCTCCTTGTATCCTTCTTAATCCAGCACTTGCCAATTATGCAATCCTATTGGCTTTTTTGCACTCATAACATTATAAAAGGTCGATGGTATACAGACCTTGTTCTAATTAAAGTCTATATCCTATCGACCCATTTGTCAAGTTCTTATTTTCCGAAATTATCAGCTCTTCGGGCATCCGCTGCAGCTTCCGCAGCCGCCCTGCATCGCCTGTGCCGTAAGATCAAACGGCGTAGTCACCAGACAGATTGCCTGAGAGGAGATTCCCTCTCCGCTGCCGGTGAATCCCAGTCCTTCCTCCGTGGTAGCCTTCACATTGACCTGTCCCACATCGATCAGCAGGGCTTTCGCGATATTTTCCCGCATGGTATCGATATGCGGGCGCATCTTCGGTGCCTGTGCAATGATCGTTGCATCGATATTTTCGATAAACACATGATTCTCTTCCAGCAGCTCGCCCACTTTTTCCAGCAATTTTATGGAAGAAATACCCTTGTACGCGGGATCTGTATCCGGGAAATGTTTCCCGATGTCCCCCAGCGCCGCTGCTCCCAACAGCGCATCCATGATCGCATGGAGCAGGACATCCGCATCCGAATGTCCCAAAAGTCCCTTTTCATAAGGTATTTTCACGCCGCCGATGATGAGGTCTCTTCCCTCCACCAGACGGTGTACGTCATATCCCATTCCGATTCTCATACTTACAACCTTTCCGCAGACGCTATTTTTAAAAAAATACCGGCATCCCTGTGTCTCACCGGCTTCTCCAACCAGCCAGTCCCCAAACCGTTCTGTCCCGTTGCGGCCAGTGCCGGGCGCCAATATCGTCTGCAATATGCCAAATCTCTGTCATTATTGTCTCGCCACAGCACAATCCATCAGATCCTCCGTGCTGTCGAATACATAGACGGTATAACTGCCGTCCTCATATACCTTTTCGCCCTGATTTAATGCCGGAGCCTCTGCATATTCCGCACACTCCTCCGCCGTCAGGAGCAGGAATGTCTCCCCGGCATGATACCCTTCCTCATAATATTTCATAGGCGAAGACCACTTGAAATACTCCAGGTGCTCGGGATCTCCGATGTTGCCGATCTCCACTTCACCATTCGTAAGCTCCGTGATGATATTGGCATTATTATAAGTAGCGAAGCCGAAATCATATCCGTTCCCCGCAAGGAATTCCGCCACTGGACGCTTCGTCTCGTTCTTGTCCACCGTCAGGAAAGACATCACCGTTTTCCCCGTTCCGAGGATCAGACAGATAGTAAGCAGTGCCGCCACCGCAAATCTGTCAAAGGGCATTTTTTCCTCTTCCAGATAAAAACACAATACCGGCAGGGCGAAAATGAAGATCGTGATATAATACCGCGGCACCATGGTACTGGTGGTAAAAATAAACACAAACAGATTCAGTACAAAACTGACTTTCAAAAACAGTGTGATCAGACTGCGAAATCCCGTGACACGCTGCATTTTCCCGCTTTTGACCGTAACGTATCCGTAGATGCCAAGCAGCACGAAGGCTGCCATCGTCACAACACCCCGCAGGGATAAAAATCCCTTATCCGGAATATAGCCAAAAAGCATCAGCAGACACCCCACCGCATTTTGGATCCGGTCAAATAACACACCGTGATACAATGCGATGAAGTTCGTGGCGCCATAGGTCTGGAATACGTATTTGTGACTGATGAACACTACATTGATGCCATATCCCACGACTGCGAAAAATGCCCCTGCCAGACTATAGAGAAAATACCGCATCCTGTCCGTAGAAAATAGAGTTTGGAAATGCTCCTTTGTCATCTCTCCTCGGAAACTCTGAAATTCCTCACCGCCCAGCAGATAGAAAAAGGAAGTCAGTACCAGAGGACACTGCAATGCCAGCAGGTAACGCACGCCGGACATTCCACAGACGATAGCAAGCAGCACATAGAATATCCACAGGCTGACCTTGCGTTTTGCATGATATTCTCCGCTACACAACCGCAGATACATACCGAAGAACCACAGCACCAGGATCACGTGGGACATGTAGGTATTACCCATCTGCATATGCGTCATCATAGTCTCGGAAAAAGGCAACAGCAGCAGACAGGAGCTTAACACTGTAAGTCCGCGGGATACTTTTAACGGCTTCATAAAATAATAATAGGAAGCCAGCATCAATCCATAAAATACCAGGTTCGTGATCGTGCGGATCACATGCCAGTTGCTGCAGATGCGAAACAGCGGTCCCATGATCAGCTGTGTATACAACACGCGGAATTCCGTGGAATAATACCAGTTTGTCGTGGAAAAAATGTGGTGTTCTTCGGAAAGGATCCGGGAAAAGATCATCTCCGCCGCCATATCTGAATCAAACCAGTGATCCTGACTGATGATATTCAAGCCAAGCAGGAGCAGAAGCGTCGCTCCCAGCAAAATATATGGTATCTGTTTTTTCAGTGTTTTCATACCGCAGACCTTTCTGTTATTGCCTATGCATTCTTCCCTAACTATACACGATTTGCCGCAAAAGCACAACTGCGGCTTTTGCGGCAAATCTACAAGTTTTCTCATTAAATTAAGATCGTTTTCTCTTGGGGAAGCTGTTACCGATGCCCGGCTCTTCCCGTTTCTTTCTCTTTTTCGCTTCTCTCTCCGCTCTGTCCCCAGAGTATTTGCGGTCAGCCGTCTTTTTGTCACAGCCGCCCCATTTTCTTCCATCCTCACGGTTTTCATCTCTGCGGCGTCTTCTGTCCTCACCGAAACCGGTGCTGCCATCGTCTCTGCGATCTCTGTCACTGCGGCCGAATCTTCTGCGTTCCCCGTCTTCACGGCCAAGCTTCCGTCTTCCGTCTCCTCTGCCGAAGCTGCGACCTTCACCATCGCCTCTGCCGGACCGGCCTCTGTCCCCGAAACGATTGCCACGCTTTGTATATTCATCTGCGGCGATCTCCTCGCCCTTGTCACCGACCTGTAATTTCAGCATGGCCGCTGCCAGCTCCAGTGCATCACAGCCTTCCTCTTCCATCTTCCGCTGTAAAAAGCTCTTCATCAGCTCGATGTCTTCATGCTCATGCAGTTCCCATGCCTTGTTCAGATATTTGTCTGCTTTCGCTTTCAGCACCTTCGCAGCTCCGGGAAGCTTTTTCTCCGTGATGGTGGTATGGCAGACTCTCTCGATCTCGCGGATCTTGTAGATCTCCCTGCTGTTGGCAAATGTAAAGGATCTGCCCTTTCTGCCGGCACGGCCGGTTCTGCCGATACGGTGCACATAATACTCGATATCCTGGGGAATATCGTAATTGATGACAGCTTCCACATCATCCACATCGATACCTCTGGCTGCCACATCCGTAGCGATCAGGATACTGGTTCCACCGTTACGAAAACGCTTCATGACCGCGTCACGCTGCGCCTGGGACAGGTCTCCATGCAGTCAGTCCGCCTGGAATCCCTGCTCCTTTAATAAATCCGACAGCTCGTCCACCTTTTTCTTCGTATTACAAAAGATCAGGGTCAGCTTCGGCTGATAATACTCTAACAGTCTTACGCAGGCGGCATCCTTGTCCTGATTTTTCACACGGTAGAATTTCTGGGATACCAGGGGAATGGTCAGTTCCTGTGCCGCTACCTTTACTAATTTTGCATCGTTCTGGAACCGATCCGTGATCTCCAGAATCGGCTTCGGCATGGTTGCGGAGAACAGAGCGGTCTGGTGCTCTCCGGGGATCTGACCAAGGATCAACTCCATATCCTCGCGGAAGCCCATGTTCAGCATCTCATCCGCCTCATCCAGTACCACCATGTTCACCAGATCCAGCTTGATAGTATGTCTGCGCATGTGATCCATGACACGTCCCGGGGTTCCCACGATGATCTGTACGCCCCGCAGTCCCGCGATCTGACGGCTGATATCCTGTCCGCCGTAGACCGGCAGCACCTTGATGCCGTGCATGTATTTGGCGATTTTCCGCAGTTCTTCCGCTGCCTGGATCGCCAGTTCTCTGGTGGGACATAAGATAATGGTCTGTAACTTTTTCACATCCGGATTGATGTGCTGGATTGCCGGGATTCCGAATGCCGCGGTCTTGCCCGTGCCGGTCTGCGCCTGCCCGATGATGTCCTCACCCTGTAATAAATAGGGAATCGCCTGCTCCTGGATCGGAGACAGCTTCTCAAAACCCATCTCACGAATCGCACGGACGATACGGTTATCCAACAACGGCTCGATCGATGCGATACCGTCCTGCTCCTTTACCTCTTCTACTTTTTCCACTTCTTCATTTTCCAAAAAATAACTCACAAAATACTCCTTTTTTGCACAAAAAAAGAAATCATTGCGATGCGCTTCTGATTTCTTCCATCAAATCTCAACAACATTTCGTAGTATAGCACGGAAGCATTGAAAAAACAAGCAAATTCATGTAGTATATAGAAAATAAACCACTTTAGAGGTCATTATGATACAGACATTACACATCGTACCGGAATATAACGAAGAACTGATCTATCCCGCCATCTGCAAAAGCATGGAGGCGCTGCACATCGCCACAGATTTACGCCCGGAGATGAAGATCGTCATCAAGCCGAATCTCGTCATGGCGAAATCCCCGGATTTTCCCGCCACGACCCACCCTCTGGTCATAAAAGCTGTGATCAGGTGGCTGCGAGAGCAGGGCATGCAGCACATCACCATTGCGGAAAGTTCCGGCGGTCTCTACAATGCCGAAGCCATGAAACACGTATATCACGTATGCGGCATGGATACTCTGGGCGAAGGTGCTGAACTCAACATGGACTTTTCCGCACAGACCGTAAATTGTCCGGCAGGATTTAAAAATCACAGTTTCCACCTGATCACTCCTATCGTGGAAGCCGATTATATCATTAATATCTGTAAACTGAAGACCCATGCCATGACCGGCTATTCCGGCGGCATCAAGAATCTCTTCGGCACCATCCCCGGTCTGGAAAAGCCCCAGATGCACTACCGCTGGCCGGAGATCGAAGATTTCTCCAACATGCTCTTAGAACTGGCTCAGACCGTAGCTCCCAATCTCACCGTCATTGACGCCATTGATGCCATGGAGGGTAACGGTCCCACCGGCGGCACTTCGCATCCTTTGCATATGCTGCTGGCGGCAAAAGATTTCTATACCCAGGACTGCTTCGCCGCAAAACTTATGGGATTAGAACCTACAGAGATCGTCATGCTGCGTCAGGCACTGGAAAAAGGTCTGGCTCGCCCTAAGGAGTTGGCGCTTGTGGGAGATCCGGTTCCGGAAGGCTTATCTCCTTTTCAGAAGCCGGATACCATAAAATTAGATTTTACCAACGGTGTGCCGAAATTTTTACGCAAGCCTTTCATGTTCGTGGCTTCCCGACTGTTGAAATCCTATCCGCAGCTGACCCCGGAGAAATGCGTGGGATGCGGAAAATGTGCGGAAAGCTGTCCGGCACATGTCATCAGAATCGAAAATCGCAAGGCGAAATTCAAGAGAAAAGGCTGCATCTCCTGCTTCTGTTGTCAGGAAATGTGCCCCATGAAGGCTATCAGTGTAAAGAAAGCCCTGTAATTTCCTGCTTTTTGCTATTATTGTTCTAATTGCATACAAAATTTTTACAAAAATATCAAAAAACGTGTTGACAAAGTGGGACACGCATTGTATACTGAACAGGTCGGTTGCGAGAGCAACGAAATGGAATCTTAGCTCAGCTGGGAGAGCATCTGCCTTACAAGCAGAGGGTCATAGGTTCGAGCCCTATAGGCCCCATTTTTATGTCCGGAATTCTTAAATCGTCTCTATGCGTATGCATAGAGGCGTTTTTTTATGTTTTGGAATTAATTGTATTTATGGCACATTGACGAAAAACGAAAGAATAGCTATGATGGAGTAATACAAGTACCGGGAAGGTGGGGAAAATAATGGAGCAGCGCATTTTGCAATATCGAAAACAGATAGATGAATGGCTGACAGAAATGGAGCAGAACGTACAGACATTGTCACAGCACGGTGAATACTCAACGCAGGCTGTACAGAGGCAGACGCATACACAGAAAACTGACACAGAGAAAACTGACATAAAGAAAACTGACATAAAGAAAACGGATACCGAGGAACAGACCATGCAGGAAATGGTTCAGGACAAGCTTAAGGAGCATCTTGTGCAGGTGGGATTTTTCCAGCATGAGCGTCTGATCCATCTGATCGTTACGGTGACTTTTGCGTTGTTAGAGATGCTGGCGATCGTCTTAAGTGTGATCTCCGACAGCCTTTTTACCTTATTACTCCCCATAGTGATCCTGATCCTGCTGATCCCATACATCCGCCACTACTACATCCTGGAGAACGAAGTGCAAAAAATGTATGGGCAGTACGACCGGATGCGGAGACTGCAACAGACAGCAGCCGGGAGCAAAATCGAAAAACCAGAGAGATAACAGAAACAATACAGTGAAAATAAACAAACGAAAAAGATAAGGGCAAAGTTATGAGGACTTCGTATAGTAAAAAACATAAAGCAGCAATATCTGTTCTGTCCGGACTGACTGCGGCGCTCCTGTTACTTACTGGCTGCAGCAAGTCCGAAGAGACGGTCTATCAGATCCCGGAGGACAGAAAACTGATCGTCTATACCGCTCATAAAGCAGATGTATACGAACCGATCATCAAGGAATTTGAGGAACGTACAGGGATTTTTGTAGAGCTCAAAGCAGGAGATACTTTGGCACTTTTTGATGAATTACAACAGGATGCACCCGGTACCTTTGACGTCATGTTCGGTGGAGGTGTTGAAAATTTTGAGGAGTGCAGAGACTATCTGGAACCTTATAAAGTCAGCGAAATAGATCAAATTGAGGAACAGTATCGCACGGAGGGAGATGCCTATACGCCCTTTTCTGTGCTGCCGACTGTATTTATCTATAACAATAAACTGGTCTATCCCGTAGCGGCTCCCAGAACCTGGGAGGAATTGCAGACCGATCGTTGGAAGGGAAAGATCGCGTTCGCAGATCCCACGAAATCCGGCAGTAGTTATACAGCACTCTGTACGATGCTTCAGGTATCGGATCAGGATGAGCAGAAGACGCTGGAGGATTTTACCGGTGCACTGGATGGTTACCTGTCACCCTCATCTGTAGCAGTACTGGAGGAAGTCAATGCCGGAACCAGACTGGTAGGTATTACCACAGAGGGAATGGCGAGACAAAAGATTCTGGAAGGGGCAGATATTACAGTGATCTACCCCACGGACGGCACCAGTGCCATACCGGACGCTACAGCGATCGTCAAGGGCGCAAAGCATATGGAAAATGCTAAATTATTTCTGGAATTTACCGTCAGTAGTGATGTACAGAGACTGGTGGAGGAAGTCTTTTTCCGGAGAACTGTCCGCAATGATATGGAAGAGTATGCAGCACCGGAGCAGACAAAATTAAAAACGATCGATTATGATATTCATTGGGCTTCTCAGGAAAAGGAAAAAATTCTGAACACATGGGAGACGTTACAGGGGAGAACAGATGAAAAAGTGGATTAAAAAGTCGTTTCACAGACAGTTGCTGGTCTGCTTCGGTGTAGTTGCGTTATTGCCGTTATTGCTTTTTGGGGTATTCCTGATCCAGACTATGGAGACCAAGATCAACAGCGATTATGAGAAAAAAGTAACAGAGCAGGCGGAACAGATAGATGCTGGCATATTGGAATTGTTTCAGGAGTTCGAGATGGTAGTGGAGAATATAAATGCTAACACCCGGATCGTGGAACAGATAGGTGAAGATGACACCTGGTCGAAGAGCAAGATTTACCTGCAATTCTATCGGGAAGTGGCTGATTACAGAGAATATGCCCAATTTGATCTGTATGATAAAAACGGAAAATGTATTTACACTACGGCACAGGGAAGTGCCAAGACAGATCTGCCGGTATACTGGGGCATCCTGAAAGCAGTCGAGGATAGTAAAGAGACGCTGGTGCTGCGGCGTGCAGATACTAATGACAGCAAGATTTTATTGTATGCAGCGGGTAAACTTATGGGAAAAGACGGTATACCGGAAGGTTATATTGTGATCAGCATGCGCGCAGAAAATTTTGAAAAAGTGCTTCATGATAAGGGAAATGCCAAAGCGGAGGTAGCAATCATGGACCCCTTCTGGAGAACCATTTATGATAATGGTAACCTGCAGGAAGAGCAGATCCGGGAAGAACTCATGGTTGGTCATAAGCTGCTGGGAGTATATCGTGCCGGAGAACTGCTGGTCCAGCCGCTGGGAGACAGTGGATTGTATACTGCATTGTCCTGTCCCAGCGTGTTTTCAACAGAAGTATTGAACTCCATGTACAGTGTGTTGATCGTGATGCTGACCATCAGTGTCATTCTGTGTGTTTTGGTGGCTTCCCGGCTGGGTAGAAATATGACCCGTCCTATCGAACGGATGAATACGGCCATGCGTACACTGCAGGAAGGAGACCTTACTGTCAGGATCGTCTCCGACAGAGAGGACGAGCTGGGACAGATGTCCCGGAACTTTAATATCATGGCCAACGAACTGGAGCAAAGCGTGCAGGATAAGGTGGAGAAGCAGAAGGAACTCAATGCTTCCCATATTGCCATGATGCAGGCACAGCTGAATCCTCATTTCCTGTATAACACACTGGACACCATGAAATGGGTGGCGAAGGCCAACCATATCCCGGAGATCGCTACCATGGCGGCGGGACTGGCGAAGATCCTTAGGACCAGTATCTCCAAGAGACAGTTCATCTATCTGAAAGAAGAACTGGAACTGGTGAACTGTTATGTAGATATCCAAAAGATCCGTTTCAATGATAAGTTCTCGTACACCGTGG
>ENA-OXEJ01000472-OXEJ01000472.1-human-gut-metagenome-genome-assembly--contig:-NODE-472-length-11998-cov-4.21971_pt1 | contig 11998 bp, 7 predicted proteins | sample MGYA00249359_ERZ652251 | MGnify/ENA primary metagenome ERZ652251 (study PRJEB26925, sample SAMN05826915) | human gut metagenome | biome: ENVO:2100002; feature: ENVO:00000062; material: ENVO:00002003...
ACCTGTGCACCGGCGGAGAAAATTATCACGGCAGATATGAGTATGCCTGTGTACAGTCCATGGAAAAAACGACCGGACTATTGATCGCCATTGCAGCAAAATACGCAGACAGATAATAGATACAGATATTTAGAAAGGCAATATTTTTTATATGACAAATGTAACACAAATGAACGAAACCGACAGACAGTATTATTTTATGGAGAAAGCCTCCGGTCATGTGGCAAAGCTTGGAGAAGAACTGGGCAGAAGGCCTACCTGCTGTGTGACTACTTTCGGGTGTCAGATGAATGCCAGGGATTCGGAAAAACTGGTGGGAATCCTGGAAAAAGTCGGCTATGAGATCATTGAAGATGAGAATGCGGACTTTGTGATCTATAATACCTGTACGGTGAGAGATAACGCCAACCAGCGTGTCTATGGAAGACTGGGAGTATTAAACGGCTATAAAAGGAAAAATCCTCATATGAAGATCGCACTGTGCGGCTGTATGATGCAGGAACCCACCGTGATCGAGAAGATTAAAAACAGTTACCGCTTCGTGGATCTGATCTTCGGAACTCATAATATTTTCAAATTCGCAGAGCTGTTATGCTCCCTGTTTGAAAATGAGGAAATGGTCATTGATATCTGGAAGGATACGGACAAGATCGTGGAAGATCTGCCGGTGGAGAGAAAGTATTCTTTCAAATCAGGTATCAATATTATGTTCGGCTGCAATAATTTCTGCAGCTATTGTATTGTCCCCTATGTCCGCGGCAGAGAGCGAAGCCGTAATCCGAAGGATATCATCCGGGAGATCGAGGGACTGGTGGCAGATGGCGTTGTGGAGATCATGCTGCTGGGACAAAATGTAAATTCCTACGGTAAAAACCTGGAAGAGCCCATTACCTTTGCACAGCTTTTGCAGGATGTAGAAAGAATCGAAGGATTGGAGCGGATCCGTTTCATGACTTCCCATCCCAAGGATCTGTCAGATGAGCTGATCGAGGTGATGAAGCATTCCAAGAAGATCTGCCGACATCTCCATCTTCCTTTGCAGTCCGGTTCCACGAAGATATTAACAGCAATGAACCGTCGTTATACCAAGGAGCAGTATCTGGAGCTGGCGGAGAAGATCCGTAAGGAGATTCCGGATATGGCGATCACTACGGATATTATCGTAGGATTCCCCGGAGAGACGAAGGAAGACGTAGACGAGACCATCGATGTGATCCGTCGCGTAAAATATGACAATGCCTTTACCTTTATCTATTCCAAACGAACCGGAACACCGGCGGCAGCCATGGAACAGGTGCCGGAGGAACTGGTAAAGGAGCAGTTTGACCGGGTGCTTAAGACCGTGCAGGAGACAGCCAGAGAACAGGTATCCAGGTATCAGGGACAGATCTGCGATGTGCTGGTAGAAGAGATCAATGAAAATGACAGTTCCTTAGTGACCGGGAGAATGTCAAATAATACGCTGGTACATTTTCCGGGTGATATATCATTGGTGGGAAAGCTTGTGAATGTTTCACTGGATGAATGTCATGGATTTTATTATATGGGACATATGGTTCAGTCATGAATATGACAGGCGAATAAATAGTAAAAGGGAATCGAAATGGAAGAACAAGAGAAGAAAAAGAGAATAGAACTGGAACAGGAACAGAACATGTCCTGGAAAATGTATCAGATCCTGACGATAACGGCGTGCATTGCAAATCTGATCGGAACAATCTGCAATTTCTGCATTCACGGTATGAAACTGCCGACCATACTCTGCGGGATATGCCTGCTGATGATCGTGACCATCGGCATTATCGGATGGACTACGAAAAAGGTGCAAATACCGGCGGTCTTGATCATATTAATACTTGTATGGTTTGAATTTCCTTATTTGTATTATTGCTACGGGGATGCCTCTATCGTATATCTGGTCCTGGGGGTCGTTGGACTGGCGATATTTTTCCCGAGAAATGTGGTGATCGTTTCTTTTGCGGTCACGTTGCTGGAATATCTGGTGATCATGATGAACAGCTTTGAACGGCCTTCCGTATGGAGAAGTATGGATGAAGCGGGTAAGATCGGAACTACGCTCGGATCCTTTGTTATTGTGGGAGTATCTGTATTTGCCATGATATTTGAATTGCTCAGAAGTTACGAGGAACAACGAAAGCAATTGCTGAGTCTGAGTGAGGATCTGAACTTTGCAGCGAACCATGATCCTCTGACCAGGCTGTATAATCGGCGCTATCTTGTAAATCAGGTGAATGAATGGATATGCAAGCCGGAGAAGAGCTTCTGGATCGTATTGATGGATGTAGATGATTTCAAGGCAGTCAATGATACCTATGGGCATGGATACGGTGATGATGTACTGCGGGAAGCCGGCAGACTGATGCTGGAAGAAATGATGGGAAAAGGAATCGCAGCCCGGTTCGGCGGCGAGGAGTTTATGCTGGTGTTTGAACAGGATGATCGGGAACAGGTGTTACATTCATTCCGGAATATCCAGGAAGGCTTAAGGAGATATTCCCAGAACACCAGACAGACGGATATTACCATCAGCGGTGGAATGGAACGTTATGAGGCTGATAAACAGCTGGATCTATTGTTTACTTCTGTGGATCGGAAATTATATATTGCCAAAAATAACGGTAAAAACCGTATTGTAGAATAGGTTTAAAATAATAAAAAGTCTTGCAAAGCTTAAAAAATAGAGCTATGATAAGACCCGTGTGATTTTATAAAAATTTTATAATTTCACACGGGTCTTTTTACTGAGGAGATTATATTGAGGAGAATGTTATGGAAAAATTGAAACCGAAGCTTTTCTCAGTGATGAAAAGCTACACGAAAGAACAGTTTGTAAAAGATGTGATCGCAGGTATCATTGTGGCGATCATTGCTCTGCCCTTATCCATTGCACTGGCACTGGCTTCCGGGGTAACACCGGAAAAGGGTATCTATACAGCAATCACCGCAGGCTTTGTGATCTCTTTTCTGGGTGGCAGCCGCGTACAGATCGCAGGTCCTACTGCGGCATTTGCCACCATTGTTGCAGGAATTGTAGCCAAGAACGGCATGGACGGTCTGATCATCGCGACATTGTTAGCGGGTGTGATCCTGATCCTGATGGGATTTTTACGACTTGGTAATCTGATCAAGTTTATCCCCTATACGATCACCACCGGTTTTACTTCCGGTATTGCTGTGACGATCTTTATCGGACAGATCAAGGACTTCCTGGGACTGACCATTGTCAGCGAAGAGCCGCTGATCGAGACCATGGATAAACTGAAAGCAGTATTTCAGTTCATCTCCACCACAAATGTGCAGGCACTGCTTGTAGGTGTGATCAGTCTCCTGATCCTGATCCTGTGGCAGTATCTGCCGGGCTTTTGCAAGAAGATTCCCCCTTCTCTGATCGCAGTACTGGTGGGAAGTGCCATGGTTGCACTACTTAACATGAATGTAAATACGATCGGAGATCTGTATGAGATTTCCAATAAGCTTCCGTCAATTTCTCTGCCCGCCTTCAGCCTGAAGACGGTACAGAACGTCCTGCCGGATGCTTTTACCATCGCGATTCTGGCTGCCATTGAGTCATTGCTTTCCTGCGTGGTAGCGGACAGTATGGTGAACAGCAGACATCGTTCCAATATGGAACTGATCGCCCAGGGCGCCGGCAACATTACTTCCGCATTGTTCGGTGGGATCCCCGCCACCGGAGCCATTGCGAGAACTGCTGCCAATGTGAAAAACGGCGGACGTACCCCCATTGCCGGTATGGTGCATTCCGTGACACTTTTGTTGATCCTGGTAGTACTGATGCCTTATGCGGCACTGATCCCCATGCCCACCATTGCAGCCATTCTGTTCATGGTGGCTTACAATATGTGCGACTGGCGTAAATTCATAGGTCTGTGCAAGACCGCACCCAAGAGTGACATTATCGTTCTGGTGACCACATTTGTACTGACTGTCGTATTTGATCTGGTAGTAGCGATAGAGGTAGGTATTTTACTGGCAGCCATTCTGTTCATGAAGCGTATGAGCGATGTGACGGAAGTGGAAGGCTGGAAATATGTGGATGATGAGGATGATGCGGACAGCCTGTCCTTAAGAGTCGTACCTCACAATACCATGGTCTATGAAGTGAGTGGCCCCTTATTCTTCGGCGCAGCGGACAAGATCCTGAAGATCACATTAGATGAGAAAATGAACTGCCTGGTACTGCGTATGCGCAGCGTAAGCGCTATCGACGCCACAGCCATGCACAATCTGGAGCAGTTATATGCAGACTGTAAAAAGAAAAACATCCAGATCATTCTGTCTCATGTAGGGGAACAGCCCATGCATGTCATGGAGAAGAGCGGCTTCTTAGATAAGGTGGGCAGAGAAAATGTCTGTGCCCATATTGATGATGCACTGGAACGCGCAGCAAAGCTGCAGTAAGTGTGAAAAACTATCATTTTTCATAGTGGTTCTTTAATTTACAACCTCAATATTTTGTGCTAAGATAGATGCGGATACGCAAGCTTTTGCGTGTCCGCTTTGTCGTGGATCCTTTTACAGAACAGGAGAAGATCATGGCTGAATTGACACCAATGATGCAAAAATATATGGAGACCAAGGAGCAGTATAAGGACTGCATCCTTTTTTATCGTCTGGGAGATTTCTATGAAATGTTTTTCGACGATGCGCTGGTGGCTTCCAAGGAACTGGAGATCACACTGACGGGAAAAAGCTGTGGACTGGAGGAACGTGCGCCCATGTGCGGCATTCCTTACCATGCCGTGGAAGGCTATCTGTCCAAACTGGTAAGCCGCGGTTATAAAGTGGCTATCTGCGAACAGGTGGAGGATCCGAAGCTTGCCAAGGGATTGGTGAAGAGGGAAGTGATCCGTGTGGTGACACCCGGTACCAACTTAAACGTACAATCTCTGGAAGCCGGCAAAAATAATTATCTGCTGAGCATTGCCTATACTCCGGATGGCATCGGTATCTCTGCGGCAGATGTAACTACCGGTGATTATTATGTGACCGAAGTCGAAGATCTGAAAAAATTAAATGATGAACTGATGAAGTACGAACCTTCGGAGATTATCTGTAACGAGGCATTTTTAGTCAGTGGCTTTGATGTGAATGATTTAAAGTCCCGCTTACATATCTCCGTCAATGCGTTGGAATCCCATATGTTCGATGATGACGGCTGCAGACGGATCCTGATGAAACATTTTAAGGTAAATACGCTGATCGGACTTGGTGTCGAAGAATTCCCTACGGGACTTTTAGCGGCGGGAGCACTGTTACAGTATCTGTATGATACCCAGAAGACAGATCTGGAGCATTTTACCCATATTTATCCCTATCTTACCAGCAAATATATGTTACTTGACAGCTCCACCAGAAGAAATCTAGAACTGACGGAGACTCTCAGAGAGAAGCAGAAGAGAGGCTCTCTTCTGTGGGTGTTAGATAAGACGAAGACCGCCATGGGCGCCAGACTTCTGCGCAATTACATCGAACAGCCGTTGATCGAAAAGGATGAGATGGAGAAGCGTCTGGATGCCATTCAGGAGCTGAATCAGGATTCCATCTCCAGGGATGAGATCCGGGAATACTTAAATCCCATCTACGATCTGGAACGACTGCTCAGTAAGGTGACTTATAAGACGGCAAATCCCAGAGATCTGATCGCATTTCGGAATTCCCTGCAGATGCTGCCGCCGATTAAGACAGTGCTGTCTGCCTTTGAAAAAGAAGAACTGACTAAAATCCGGGAGCAGATTGATGGACTGGAGGATATTTATCAGCTGATCGATGAAGCGATCATTGACGAACCGCCCCTGTCCATCCGGGAAGGCGGGATGATCAAGGATCAGTTTGATGAAACCATAGACAGACTGCGCAGCGCCAAGCATGACGGAAAACAATGGCTTGCCCAGTTGGAGGAAGAGGACAGAGAGCGTACCGGAATCAAGAATCTGAAGATCAAATATAACAAAGTATTCGGCTATTATTTTGAAGTGACCAATTCCTATAAGAATCTGGTGCCGGAGGACTATATCCGCAAGCAGACCCTGGCAAATGCGGAACGATATACCACACCGCGGTTAAAGGAACTGGAAGACACTATTTTAAATGCGGAGGACAAGTTACAGACACTGGAATACGATGTCTTCTGCAGAATCCGGGATACCATTGCACAGGAACTGGTCCGCATCCAGAACACCGCAAAAGCGATCGCAAAGCTGGATGTGTATGCGTCTTTGTCGTTGGTTTCGGAACGAAATCATTATGTACGTCCGAAGTTAAATGAAAAGGGTGTTATTGACATCAAGGACGGAAGACACCCTGTGGTGGAACAGATGATCACCAATGATATGTTTATTGCCAATGACACTTATCTGGATAATGGAAGCCACTGTATCAGTGTCATTACCGGCCCTAATATGGCGGGTAAATCCACTTATATGCGTCAGACGGCACTGATCGTACTGATGGCACAGATCGGGTGCTTCGTCCCTGCCAGAACCGCTAATATCGGTATTGTAGACCGGATCTTTACCCGCGTGGGAGCTTCGGATGATCTGGCCAGCGGTCAGTCCACTTTTATGGTGGAGATGAATGAGGTGGCGAATATTTTACGGAATGCCACATCCAAAAGTCTCCTGATCCTGGATGAGATCGGAAGAGGCACGTCCACCTTTGATGGCCTGAGCATTGCCTGGGCAGTGATCGAACATATCAGCAACCGCAAGCTTTTAGGAGCCAAGACACTGTTCGCTACCCATTACCATGAGCTGACCGAGCTGGAAGGCAAAATGAACAATGTGAACAACTATTGCATTGCTGTGAAAGAATGTGGCGACGATATCGTGTTCTTGCGTAAGATCGTAAAAGGAGGTGCGGACAAGAGCTACGGCATCCAGGTAGCGAAGCTGGCAGGTGTGCCGGACATGGTCATCGACCGTGCCAAGGAGATCGTGGAACAATTGTCGGACAATGATATTACGGAAAAGGTGCAGAGCATTGCTATCGATAATAAAAACGATGGTAAGGCAAAAAAACAGCCCAAATACGATGAGGTGGATCTGGCACAGATGTCTCTGTTCGACACTGTGACGGATGAGGATATTCTGAAGGAACTGATGGAGATCGAGGTGACGACGCTGACCCCATTAGATGCACTGAACACTCTGTACCGGTTACAGAATAAGCTGAAGAACCGTTGGAACGGTTAGATATAAGGGAAAGGCATAGGTAGATATATGGGAATACATGTACTGGACTCCCGGACGATCGACAGGATCGCTGCCGGTGAGGTGGTAGAACGACCTGCCAGCGTGGTGAAGGAGCTGGTGGAAAATGCCATAGATGCCGGTTCCACGGCGATTACGGTAGAGGCAAAAGAAGGTGGTATTGAGTTCATCCGTGTGACGGATAACGGCTGCGGCATTGAACGGGAGCAGCTTCCCACGGCGTTTCTGCGTCATGCCACGAGCAAAATCGAAGATGCGGATGACTTGAACCATATTGCAAGCCTTGGCTTCCGCGGTGAGGCTCTGTCCAGTATCGCTGCGGTATCCCGTGTGGAGATCATCACCAAGAGAAAAGAGAACCTCACCGGAACCCGCATGGTGTTAGAGGGGGCAAAGGAACAGTCCATCGATGAGATCGGTGCGCCGGACGGTACCACATTCCTCATGAGGAATCTGTTCTTCAACACGCCGGTACGCCGGAAATTTTTAAAACAGCCTGCCACGGAGGGTAGTTATATCACGGATCTGATGGAACATCTGGCACTGTCCAGACCGGATATCTCTTTCAAATTCGTACTGGGGAATCAGACCAGATTCCATACCTCCGGAAACGGTGACCTGCGGGAAGTCATCTACCGGATCTACGGCAGAGAGATCGCCGCGGAGCTGGTACCGATCCAGATGGAAGAAAACGGCATTAAGGTAGAGGGGTATCTGGGCAAACCGGTACTGGTGCGTTCCAACCGCAATTTTGAGATCTATTTTATCAACGGTCGTTTTATCCGCAGCGGTGTGATCGCCAAAGCCATTGAAGAAGGTTATAAGCAGTATCTGATGCAGCATAAATTCCCGTTATGCGTGCTGCATATTACGATGGATACGGAGACCGTGGATGTGAACGTACATCCCTCCAAAATGGATGTGCGGTTCTCTGACGGCATGGCATTTGCCAGAATGCTGAGCGAGAAGATAGCAATAACCCTGCGAACCCGGGAAATGATCCCGGATGCTTCCTTAGAGGATGAAAAATCCATTCAGAAAAAGGAGCAGGAAGACAGAAAAGCTTCCTGGAAGGAGCACACGCCGGAGGTGTTCGAGAAAAAAAGAGAAGAAAGCTACCGTGTCATGGAGGCTGCCAAATATGAGGCGGTACCGAAAGACCGGAGGGAATTTATACAGAAGCCGATATGGCAGGAGACACATGCAGGTATACAGACGAGTCTCCGTAAACCGGAACCGGTAAGTGAGCAGACAGAGGTACAATCTATTGCACCTGTGGCAACACCGGAATCGAAAGAGGACGATTTTTTCGTAGAGGCTGCACCGCCGGAGCCAAGGGATGAGACTTCATCAGAGCCTGTTATCTGCCCGGAGACCGCTGAGGTGATGGTGAAGGCTGTACAGCAGATGAATCTGTTTGAAGAGAAACTTTTATCTGTGCAGAACCGCAGCCGCTACCGTATCATCGGACAGGTCTTCGATACCTACTGGCTGATCCAGTTCGAGGATAAGCTGTTCATCATTGACCAGCATGCCGCCCATGAGAAGGTGAAATACGAGCGCCTGATGAAACAGTTCCACGAAAAGAGCGTGGTTTCCCAGCGCCTGATGCCTCCCATCATTGTCAGCCTGACGGGGCAGGAGGAAAGTATTCTTCATACTTATGAGGATGCTTTTACACAGCTCGGATTCGAGATCGAAGCCTTTGGCGGCAACGAATATGCCCTGCGCAGTGTCCCGGTAGATCTCTATGGATGCAGTGAGAGAGAACTGTTTTTAGCGGTGCTTGATGAACTGTCCCAGGAGACCGGCAACCGCGGCAGCTTCCAGGTCATCGAGGAGAAGATCGCATCCATGTCCTGTAAGGCAGCTGTTAAAGGTAACAACCGATTAAGCCTTCAGGAGGCGGAACAGCTGATCGATGAACTTCTGACACTGGATAACCCCTATAATTGTCCCCACGGCAGACCCACCATCATTACTATGACGGAGACTGACCTGGAGAAGAAATTTAAGAGGATCGTATAATGCGTTTACTGATCAAACAACGAGTATTTTCCTGGACAGATTCTTATGATGTCTATGATGAGAACGAAAATGCAAAATACTTTGTAAAGGCGGAATTTTTCTCCCTGGGACACCAGTTACACATATATGACAGAAATGATCGTGAACTGGGTGTGATCAGGCAGCGGCTGTTTACCCTGCTTCCGGCATTTGAAATCGAAATCGGCGGGCAGGTGAAAGGCGAGATCCGCAAACAGTTTTCTTTTTTCAAACCCAGATACGAGATTGATTATAACGGCTGGCGCGTGGAAGGAGATTTTCTGGGATGGGATTATGATGTATACAACGGATGCAGCAGTATCATTCATATCTCCAAGGAACTGTTCCATTGGGGAGATACCTACACGATTAACTTTGCTGATCCTAAGGACGAACTGGAAGGGCTGATGTTAGTCATTGCTATCGATGCTGCAAACTGCACCCAGAATAATGGATAATGTGTAAGGAAGAAAAATTATGTCGGTAACACAATCTATAAAAAGACCGTTAGTCGTACTGACCGGTCCCACCGCAGTTGGTAAGACGAAACTGTCCATTGCCCTGGCGAAAGCTATAGGTGGGGAGATCCTGTCAGCCGATTCCATGCAGGTATATAAACATATGGATATCGGATCCGCCAAGATCCGCCCTGAGGAAATGCAGGGAGTGCCCCATCATCTGATCGACATTCTGGAGCCGTGGGAAGAATTTAATGTGGTGGTATTTCAGAAACGGTGTCTGGAATGCATGGAACAGATCTATGACAGAGGGCATATCCCAATCCTGGTGGGAGGCACCGGGTTCTATATTCAGGCGGTGCTTCGGGGTATTGATTTTACGGAGAACGAAGAGAATACCGAATACCGGGAAAAAATGGAACAGCTTGCGAAAGAAAAGGGACCGGAAGTACTACATGACATGCTCAGAAAAATTGATCCGGTTTCAGCAGAGAACATTCATACAAACAATATCAAGAGAACCATCCGTGCACTGGAATATTATGAACTGACCGGAGAACCCATCTCTGCGCATAATGAAAGGGAAAAAGAGCGCACGAGCCCATACAATTTCAGCTATTTTGTCCTGACGGATGACAGAGAAAATCTGTATGCGCGGATCGAAACCCGTATCGATGAAATGCTGTCGGAAGGACTGGTGGAGGAAGTCAGAAGCCTGAAAAAAATGGGCTGTCACAGAGGAATGGTATCCATGCAGGGGCTGGGCTATAAAGAGATCCTGGAGTACCTGGACGGAGAATGCAGCCTGGAGGAAGCGGTGTATACTCTGAAGCGGGACACCAGGCATTTTGCCAAGAGACAGCTAACCTGGTTTCGCAGGGAGAACGCAGTTACCTGGCTGGATAAACAGCAATTTGACTATGACGAAGAGAAAATTTTAGAATATATGATAAAGGAATTAGGAGAAAAAGGGATCTATGAAAAACAGCAATAACAGTAATGAAGAAATGTATCTTTCCATGGGGATCAGCAAGACGGTATATGACTATGGATGTGTCATAGAGAAAAGTCTGCGGGAGCGTTTTGACGAGGTGGACCGGAATGCGGAGTATAATCAGTTAAAGGTGGTAAAAGCCATGCAACAGCATCAGGTAAGTGAAGCCTGCCTGCTGGGGACTACCGGCTACGGATATAACGACCTGGGAAGGGATACCTTAGAGGCGGTTTATGCGGCAACGTTCCACACAGAGGATGCTCTGGTGCGTCCCCAGATCACCTGTGGTACCCATGCACTGGCACTGGCTCTGATGAGCAACTTAAGACCCGGAGACGAGCTGCTGTCCCCCGTAGGCAAGCCTTATGATACTTTGGAAGAAGTCATCGGCATCCGCCCGTCTAAAGGGTCTCTGGCAGAATACGGTGTAACCTATCGCCAGGTAGACCTGCTGCCGGACGGAAGCTTTGACTATGATAAGATCCGTGAAAACATTAATGAGAAGACCCATCTGGTAACCATTCAGAGATCCAAGGGATATCAGACCAGACCGACCCTGTCCGTACAGCGGATCGGCGAGCTGATCGCCTTTATCAAAGGCATCAAGCCGGATGTGATCTGTATGGTGGATAACTGCTACGGAGAATTCGTGGAGAAGATGGAACCCTCCGATGTGGGTGCGGACATGATCGTGGGATCCCTCATTAAAAACCCCGGCGGCGGACTGGCTCCCATTGGTGGCTATATTGCCGGTAAAAAAGAGTGTGTGGAAAATGCTGCATACCGTCTGACATCCCCGGGACTCGGTAAGGAAGTAGGAGCATCTCTTGGCATTCTGAAGGATTTTTATCAGGGATTTTTCCTGGCGCCTACTGTGACGGCGGGTGCATTAAAGGGAGCGATCTTTGCAGCTAATGTCTATGAAAAATTAGGTTTTGCGGTAGTACCGAACGGTACGGAGAGCAGACATGATATTATCCAGGCGATAACGTTTGGACAACCGGAAGGCGTCATCGGCTTCTGCCAGGGAATTCAGGCAGCGGCTCCGGTAGACAGCCATGTGACACCGGAACCCTGGGATATGCCGGGATATGATGCACAGGTCATCATGGCGGCAGGGGCATTCGTATCCGGATCCTCCATTGAACTGTCCGCAGATGGTCCCATTAAGCCACCCTATGCCGTATATTTTCAGGGTGGACTGACCTGGCAGCATGCCAAGTTCGGCATTTTGAAATCCCTGCAGACGT
>ENA-OXEJ01000502-OXEJ01000502.1-human-gut-metagenome-genome-assembly--contig:-NODE-502-length-11242-cov-6.00206_pt1 | contig 11242 bp, 10 predicted proteins | sample MGYA00249359_ERZ652251 | MGnify/ENA primary metagenome ERZ652251 (study PRJEB26925, sample SAMN05826915) | human gut metagenome | biome: ENVO:2100002; feature: ENVO:00000062; material: ENVO:00002003...
AAGACAACCTGTGGCGGGTCATGGAAATCGGCAATTATTACGCCGGTTATCGGCAGATAAACAACCTGTTTAACGATTTTGCCGATGCGCGGATATATCGCCGCCGAGGTCCGGCAACCGATGCCGACGAAAAGAAATTTGGTCTGGATGACAATGCTTTTCGCGTCATTACCCGTGACGCAGGCGGACGGATTCTCAACGCCGTTCTGATTGGCAAAGCCGCCGCCGACAATTTATATCATTTTGCCCGTATAGAAGGCGAAAAAGACGTTTTTCTCATTACCGGAAACTTCAGCTTTCCCGAAACTGCCGTTTCCTGGCTGCAACAGCCGCTGCTTTCCCTGTCGCCCACCGATATCCGCAGCCTCAAAATCGGCCATGAAACAGCCGTTCGCCCTGACATTATCGTACCGTTCAGGATTAAAGGAAAGCAAGCGGTTCCGGATATCAGCCGTTATTTGAATGCCCTCGGTTTCGTTGCCGCCTATGACGTCCGGCGCGGTGCCGATTTTGACCGTTTGCAGTTTTCGGCCCCCAAAAGCCTGACGGTCACAACCTTTGACGGACTTGTCGTAACTATTGAAGTTTACGGCCGAACCGGCGAAGAATATTGGGCATCGCTTAAATTTTCAACCACAACCCTACCAACCACGGCCGTTAATGATTATATCAAAAGCAGTGCCTTCCTGTACGAGGACTGGTATTTCAGACTCGCCCCCGATGTCGGAAGGATTTTGTTCAATGCTTTTATACAATAATGACGGATTAAATGGAACAGGAAAGGTTTCTGCTCAAAATATCGACCAATCTGTTTATCGTTTCGGATTATGAAGGCGCAGTCAGCTACGCCAGCCCGAAAGCGGTTTTGCTGTTTGGCTTTTCCGACATAAAGGACGCCCGGCTGTCGTCTTGTCTCAGCCGGGAAAACTGGCTGGAACTCCGCCGACACATCAGCGACGTCCTGTTGACCAAAATTCCCGGATATTTTACGCTGCGTCACCAAAACCGCTTTTTCAACGTCTATATTTACAGCCATAACGGCAAGGCGGCCCAATGCTGGGAAGACATTACCGAGCGCCGGCAGCTTTCCCGGTCCCTGCACCGGACCTCCGAGCGGCTCGAATTTGCCGAAAAAACGACAGGCCTTGGCTATTGGGAACTGGACATTAAGGCCAGAAAACTGTATTGGTCTGCTCAAATGTATCGGCTTTTTGGCTTAGATGCCCGCAGCGTCTCGCACAAGCGCAACATCATACGCGACCGCATCTTGCCCGAAGATTACCCTTTGTATCATCAGAAACTTCATGAACTGGTTCATTCAGGCAAACCGGTTGACGGTATTCTCCGACTGCGCCGCAGCGACGATGCCGTTATCTATTGCACATTCAAAGCCGCCATGCTCAGAGAAGGAGAACGGAACAAGATCGCCGGCACTTTCCAGGACATAACCAAGCTGATTGAAATGCAGAAAGATTTAGAGAAAGCCAAACGCAGTGCCGAAGCGTCCGATCGCTCAAAATCCTACTTTCTGGCACAGGCCAGTCACGATCTGCGCCAACCGATGCAGGCTCTGCGCATATTCATCTCAACACTGGAAGAAGAACCTCTCGACAATCGGCAGAAAAAGCTTCTTGGCAAAATTTCCGCTTCTGCGGACAATCTAAACAATCTTTTGGACAACCTGCTGGATATTTCAAAACTTGATTCCGAAGGATTCGAAGCCTGTCTCGGCAATTTTGACATTTCAGACCTTCTGAAAAACATCTTTTTTGAATTTCACGAAATTGCGCGTTCCCGCGGCATTCATTTTCATACGTCACTCTGCCACTACACTGTCTGCAGCGACGCTCTGCTGGTTGAGCGCGTTATCCGCAACCTGCTCAGCAACGCTTTTAAATATACCCGCAACAAAGTTCTGCTGGGCTGCAAAAGGGAAAACGACCGCATCAGAGTTCTGGTTATGGATAACGGCGAGGGAATAACGGCGGAAGAAAAAGAACGCATTTTCGATGAATTCTATCAAAGCCGCAACATCAACGACAACAGTCGCAGCGGTGCCGGTTTGGGCTTGTCTATCGTCCGCCGGATATCAGATATCCTCGGCCTTGATATATCGGTTGACAGCCGCCCGGGCAGAGGCAGCAATTTCAGTTTTCTTCTTCCCCTTGAAAAAGGTACTTAAAAAGCCCCGTTTCGGGGGCTTTTGCATTTAATCGGGATCATTATGATATGCACTTATAATTTTATTAACATCTTCCAACTGTTCTTCCGTAAGCTGCATCAGACACTGTTCCCGAACAAATGCGTTGCTGACGCCTTTTCCTTGTGCGGCAAACTCAAGAAGACTGCAATAATTATTACGATAGACCAGCCAGGCATTGTAAGTGTCTCGAACTCGCCCTTTAAACATGCCGTTACCCTTATTCCATGAACTGTAGGCTTTATCATTAGCTATCTGGGTATAAACTTTCTGGACTTCAGCTAATAAGCGGGCTGATTCCTGCTTTAGACATATGGCATGATCATCATCACTCAACATATTGTCAACTTTAGTCTTCGCAAGATTTTTAACACAATCGTCATACGGCGTGGCACTGACGGCTGCCGCCCCCAAAAAACATCCAGCCCCAACCAGTAAAACAGCAGCCCTTTTAATCATCGGAACATTCCTTTCCTAAAAACTTTACATTGCCGTTATTTTATGCGAACTTGTAAAAAAGTCAACGACGTTTATTTATATAAGAAGCGGGAAGAGAGGTTAAAATGGATAATGTGTCAAGCATCGCCGAATTATTAGCCATCAGCTGGACTTATGTCAGCAAACTGCTCAGCTTTGTAAATATACGCAACGAAGGTTATGCAATTATCAAACGCCGATGGGGGAAACCCATAAAAGTATATGACTTGTCCGAAAGATGGTGTTGGAAATGGCCGATTGCCGAAAAATTCGATATCGTTGATATTCGCAAGCAGGTAATTTACCTGAATGCACATTCGGTTAAAAATGATGACGGAAGCAAAAACATCATACCCTTCAACACGACCATTGACGCCCAATGCGAATTTCGCATTGTCAATCCGAATGTCATCTATAAAATTTCCGACGATATCGTCAAAACCGAAAACAATTATACGACCATTGAAAGCTACGTTGACAATACCGTTCATATCCTCATTTCCAGAATCATTCGTCAAAATGGCCTGTCCAGCATAACCAACGCTAACATTCAGGAAATGATGGACAGGGAACTGGCGCGTTTCAACCGCGGACATCCGCAGGGATTTGAAAAAGGCTTCGACTTCAGGATAAGCCATGCTATTTTGATTGAAAACATCGTTATTGTTTCATTCGACAACAACATATCGCTTCGGCAGACAGAATAAACAGCCCCCCAAAAAAACGACCTTTCGTCTGCACGAAAAGCCGTTTTTATTATGGTAGGCGCGTGGGGCCGGAGACAGGAAAACAATCCGGAGAATTGTTTTCCGTCGATGGAAACGGAAATATTACGGCGGCGGACAGACAATGTCTGAACGGCACCGTTAAATTTCTGGTGACCGAAGCGGAGTTGTTGAGCGAATGCGAAACTTACGAAGCAAGAGCGAACCCTCGGGTTCGAACCCACGTCGCAAAAAAACGACCTTTCGTCTGCACGAAAAGCCGTTTTTATTATGGTAGGCGCGTGGGGCCGGAGACAGGAAAACAATCCGGAGAATTGTTTTCCGTCGATGGAAACGGAAATATTACGGCGGCGGACAGACAATGTCTGAACGGCACCGTTAAATTTCCGGTGACCGAAGCGGAGTTGTTGAGCGAATGCGAAACTTACGGAGCAAGAGCGAACCCTCGGGTTCGAACCCACGTCGCAAAAAAACGACCTTTCGTTTGCACGAAAAGCCGTTTTTATTATGGTAGGCGCGTGGGGGTTCGAACCCCAGACCCACTGATTAAGAGTCAGTTGCTCTACCAACTGAGCTACGCACCCATAATCATCAAACAAAACGGAATATAAACCGCAAAAATTTTAATTGCAACAGTTTTTTTATATCTGACAAATTTTTTTCACATAATTTCCTTATTGACACGCCGCATGCAAAGTATTACCTTATTTTTTGCTTAAATTATAGATTATGGTCGTTTTTATTATTTTAAATCGCAATCACTGTTTTATTCCGTTTATTTATCTATGTCGCCTGATGTAGTTATAAGTGGTTGCAGCATTCGGTTTAATAATAAGACGGCCAGTGCCATTTTTCAGTTTATTCGTCTGTGAAGATGAAGAAGATTGAGTTTAAATGATTTAATTGTTAGGGAATGTAAATTCCATGAAAGGAGCTATCTGTGAAGACGGCTTCTTTTGCCTGAATGTTGTTAAATCGAAATATCGGGAAGAGGTCTGTCGGAAACTGTAAACACAGATGTTTACGCAAAGCCCGGCATCACGGCTTCCCGACCAATACGAAAAGGTGCCGGCGTTTTGTTTTTCCGAACAAAAACAATCGGCGCCTTTTTTGCTTTTTAAAAACCGCACACTTAATTCTTTACAAAATTATATTTTGCTATAAAGCTATATATATCTTGCAACAAACAAAAGGACTGGCACAATGAAGAAAAGATATATCTTTCTTTCCGTTTTGGTTTTAATCGTCGTCGGCGTTTATTTCTTTGCGCCGTCACTGGAATCAATTGTTCAGAAAGTCGTTCACAAATACGGCAGCGAAATTACCGGCACCGACGTTAATCTTAAAGGCTTCCGGCTCGGACTGACCACCGGCGAAGGACGTATCAGCGAAATTACCGTAGGAAATCCCCGGGATTACAGCACCAAAAATTTGTTTGAACTCGGTGAAATCTATGTCAAGGTAGACATCAAAAGCCTGACCTCCGATACGATTGTCATTGAAAACGTTGAAGTAAGCAAACCGGTCATCAATTATGAAATGCTTTCTTTAACCAGAAACAACATTTCCGACATTCAGAACAATATCAAGAAGAACACGGCCAAAACAGCCCAAAAAGAAACTGCGGAAACTGAAAAAGCCAAGGCTTCGTCCGCATCGGCAGAAGCCGGTAAAAAGGTCATCATCAAAAAGCTGACGGTCAAAGACGGCGAAATCAACGCTGTAGCGGTCAAGGACAATTCTGTTTCGGTCAAACTTCCCGCCATTACCATGACAAACATCGGCGGCAGCAAAAAAGGAGAACCGATTTCCGTAACCATCTCCAAAGTCATCGGAAAAATTCTCAACACGGCTTCCAGTACGGTTGTCAGCAGCAAAATTTCCGATTTGAAAGGCGTAGCGCAAAAAAATCTTGAGGACATCGCCGGCGGCGTCAAAGACCGTGTCAAATCCATCGGCATTTTCGGTAAATAAGCCGTTTTGCTAAAAAAAAGCCGTCAAATGACGGCTTTTTTTATTTCAGGTAGTTTTCCAGAATTCCCGGCATCAGCAGCTGCGGCAAAATTACATAATTATCGCCTTCGCCGTTATAATAAACATATAACGGAATGGAATTGCGGCCGTAATAGGCCAATGACTGGGCTATTTCCGCGCTTCGGCTGGTCCAGTCCGCTTTAAAAGCCTGAATCTTTCCGGTCCGAACCAAACGTTCAAATTCTTTAGACTGCAAAGCGATCTTCTCATTGGCCAGACAGGTAATGCACCACTTTGCTGTAAAGTCGATAAAGACTTTTTCGCCGGAAGCAACCGCCTGCGCAACAATATCGCGGTTATACGTCCGCCACAAGACTTCCCGGACTTTCTCCCCGCGATTAGCTTCTATCTGGCTGAAAAGTACCCAAAACAACCACATAATGGTCAGAAAAACCGGAATTGCAAAGATTTTTTTCAAAATGTCCATCCACTTTCCCGGCTTGGGAAGAAAACGATGTATAAACTTCGGAAACAGTCCGGCCAAAGCAAAGGGCAGGGCATAACCGACGCTCAGGGCCAGAAAAACCGGATAATAAACGTAAATCGGCTTGGCTAACGTATAACCGATGGCTATTCCCATAAACGGCCCGGTACAGGGGCTGGCTATCAGCACGGCAAAAAAACCGGTCATAAACGCGTTTATCTTCTGCCTTCTGAAAGAAATTCGTCCTACGCGGCCGGCAAAAGGATTGCGCAGACTGACAATATCCAGCAGCATAAGGAAAATTATCGTAAAGATAACAATCATAACGCCGACAAAAACCGGCGACTGCAGCTGAAATCCCCAGCCGATTTGCTCGCCGGTGGAACGCAGCCAAACCAGTATCGTGGCAATCAGAAAAAATGAAGATACGACACCCAGAAAATAAAGAAGGGATTCGACCCGCGCCTTATATTTGTTATACGGACTTTGCGCCAGCGAAATAACCTTAATCGTCAAAATCGGAAAAATGCACGGCATCAGATTCAGAATAAGCCCGCCGGCAAAAGCCATCAGCATTATCAGCCAAAGGCCTCTGGATTCATAATCGACCGGTTCGTAAACGTCCAGATTTTTTCCTGCCTCCAAGGTCAGTTCATAGCCCGTGTCGCCGTCGGCATAATCCAGCAGCAAAACGCCGGACAGTTCGTCGAAATCGCCGTTTTCCAGCGGAATCTCCAGCGAAAGGCGGCCGTTTCCATCGTAACCGGCCGTTTGTTCGGCTGTATTGACGATAACGTTTTTCTGATGCGGAATAAAAAGAATTTTCTTTACGTTTTCGGCAAAATCAAAACCGCGGCTGTCAATGTTTATCAACAGCCGGTTTCCGTCTTTGACTTCATAAAGGGCCTTCCAGTCGGGACGATGCGAAAAACGCGGTTTTGCCGCTGCTGCTTCGGCGGCCCATTCCTGTGAAATCTCCGTCAACCGGTTGGTTACCGGCAGCATGAAGTTAAGCTTAACCGTTTCGGGAACACAGACGTCTTTGCAGGCCAGCCACGAAACGACTGCCGAGAAATATTTCCGGCTTCCTTCGGGCAGACTTTCCGGCTGCGGTTTTATTTTTGTGCGCAAATAAGCCACGTCGCCGTAACCGTATTGTACCAAACCGTCAAACATAAACTTCTGAGGTCGGCTCAAAACCGGCTCTTCGACAACATATCCCTCCGGAAGCTGCCATTTTACCTGCGTCGAAAGCCCGGCATCGCCCGGATTGCTCCAGTAAGTATGCCAATCGTCATGCATCTGCAGACGGATAAGCACGTCAATATCCTGCGTCGGATTCACTTTTTCGCTGCTGGTTATGACCGAGGCGGTGACTTTGTCGGTTTCATTTTCCGCAGTCGCGGCAACCGCTTCCGAAAAGAACAGAAAAACCGCCAGAAACAGTGCCGGACTCAAGCTTCCCTTAGCCATTGTTGTTTTTCTTTTTCGCTTTCAGCGCTATGACAAAATTGTAATAAGCCGCGGCAATCACGCTCAGAGCCTTAACCAGGCTCAAAACGCCGAGGATAATGGCAATCGGCATAAACCAGCCCGGAACGATACACAGGACGACCAGAGCCGTAAAGGTTTCAAATCCCTGAGCAAAGCCTCCGAGATAAAAAGGCGATTGATTCAGATTCAGCTTTTCGGCAGAGTTGTTTTTATAGGCAACAACCGCATAAGCCAGCAGGGCACAGGAAGAAGCCGCAAAGGCAAACAGCAGGAAACCGGCGGCAACGGCGTTGTCATACGGATTGGCAAGCGCAAAGCCGAAAATAACCCCTGCATAGAAAATATAATCCAGAGCAGCGTCAAGAAAAATGCCGAAGTCTGTCACTTCCGAATGGCGGGCAATTGCACCGTCAAGAGCGTCAAAAGCCCTGTTGACGAGAATGCAGAACAATGCGTAGCCATACATTTCCATTGCCAGAAAATTAATGGCAAAAATGCCGATGACAAATCCCGAAACCGAAACCAGATTTGCGGAAATGCCGCTCCGGCTGAAGTTTTTTCCCGCTAAGTCGAAAAATCTGTAAATAAAACCGTAAATTTTCTTGAAAAAACCGGCAATCTGGGCAGACATCTCCTTGATTCTCAGTTCTTCAAGCTTATCTCCGATACGAAGATTGTTTTTTATTGATTTAATTTTATCCAGCATATTATAATTACCTTTCGAAAAATTGACGGATACGTTTAAATATAAACACAAAATTTATTTAAAGTAAAACAGCTTCGGCAACAGGGTGTAAAACATATATGAGAATTCTTCGCTACTTTTCAATATTCTTCGTCCTCGGTTACGCCGCCTGGTATTTTTATGCGGGCGACAAACCGTATCAGAGCATCAGCGGACAGACGATGGGAACCTATTACAACGTTAAAATACGTACGCGGAAAGAAGACAACATGCTGCCGCAGAAAATCAGACAGCGCCTTGACGAACTGAATCGGGAAATGTCCGTTTTCGATTCTGAGTCGGAAATCAGCCGGCTAAACAACGCCAAAGCCGGCGAGTGGATAGATCTTTCGCCCGAAATGTCAAAAGTCATGAAAGATTCGGCAAAAATCTGGCGCCTCAGCGGCGGCGCCTTTGACCCGACCGTCGGCAGACTTGTCGACCTGTGGGGATTCGGGGCTTCAGTGCCAAAAAAAGCGCCTTCGGAAGCAGAAATTAAAGAAGTGCTGAAATATACCGGTTTTGACAAGCTGAAATTTGCCGACGGCTATTCCCGCGTAAAAAAGAGCAACGACAATATTTACATCAATCTTTCCGCCATTGCCAAAGGCTACGGCGTCGACCGCATCGCCAGGCTTTTGGAAGACGAAGGCTACACGGATTTTGTCGTTGAAATCGGCGGCGAAGTCGTTGCCCGCGGCAGCCGCTCCGAAGAGGAAAAAGGTTGGAAAATCGGTGTTGTCAAACCTTCCGAAACACCGGAAACCGCATTTGTTGCCGATTTGAGAAACGCGGCGGTCGCCACCTCGGGCGATTATCGCAACTACTATTACAAAGACGGCAAAAAATATTCGCATACCATTTCGCCCAAAAGCGGTTATCCGGTAGAACACAATCTGGCTTCGGTTACCGTCTTCGACGACAACTGCATGGACGCCGACGCTCTGGCGACCGCTGCCATGTCCATGGGCGAAACGAAGGCGCTGAAATTTGCCGCCGACAACAATCTGGCGCTTGTCATGTTCGTCCGTGAGGAAGACGGCAGCCTTAAAACGCTGGTCTCGGACAAAGCCAGAAAAATATTGGGAGAATAAACCTTGTCAGTCATTGAACATTCGGCAACCGTTACCGCCGTCGACGGCGAAACCGTAACGGTCGAAATTGCTTCCCGGTCAGCCTGTGCGACCTGCTGTCTGAAAGACGGCTGCGGCATATTCGACTGCCGCCTTCACAGCCTACAAATATATTCGCCGACCCCTGAACGCTATCAGCCCGGTCAGACCGTTATGGTCGCCATTGCCGAGAACCGGGGCTGGGCGGCCGTACTTTTCGCCTATGTTCTGCCATTGATACTGGTTTTGTCGACACTTGCCGTTACCTGGATATTTACCGCCGACGAAACTGCCGCCGCAATATACAGCCTGACGATTCTCATACCGTACTATCTGGTTCTGAGGCTGTTTCATAAAAGCTTTACACGCCGTTTCAGCTTCAAAATCAGGGATTGAAGCGCTTTATTTTGGGTGTAAGCGGCAGATTTTGCTTTGTTTACATAAAAAATGTGTTATTTTTTGAGCATTATGGTGTAACGGAGAAAACTCTTTTTATGTCAGCTTTAATCATTTCTAACATTTTGATTTTGGGCGGCACCGCTTTGGCGGCCGCCATTGTCCTTTATATCGTTTCGCAGAAGTTCCGGGTAGAGGAAAACCCTAAAATTGCCGAAATCGAGGCCTTGCTGCCCGGCGCCAACTGCGGCGCCTGCGGCAAAGCCGGCTGCCACGCCTTTGCCGTAGCCTGCGCCAACAGCAGCAAAGAACAGTTCAAAGAACTGTTCTGCACGGCCGGAGGAAAGGAGGTCATGGACAAAGTCGCCGCCGAACTCGGTTATGTCGCTGCGGCAAGAGAGCCGACTGTCGCCGTGCTCAAATGCAACGGAACCTGCCAAAATGCGCCGGACAAAGTTGTCTATACCGGCATGAAAAGCTGCCGAATGGCCGCCCGCGTTTCCGTCGGCCGCAGCGGCTGTCCCAACGGCTGTCTTCGTTTCGGAGACTGTGTCCGGGCTTGCCCGTTCGGCGCTATCCGCCTGGACGAAACCACGGGAATTCCGGTTGTTGACGAAAATAAATGCACGTCTTGCGGCGCCTGCGTGCGCACTTGCCCCCGCGGCCTGTATGAAATCCGCCCTAAAGGTAAAAACGGCGTCCGCGTTTACGTTGCCTGCAGCAACACGCAAAAGGGAGCTCTGGCCCGCAAAAACTGCAAAGCGGCCTGTATTGCCTGCATGAAATGCGCCAAAATCTGTCCGGATGTCCGGATCGAAAACAATCTTTCCTATATTCCGCCCGCCGTTTCGCCTGACGAGTTCGGTACGCGGCTGGCCGAAGCCTGTCCGACCGGCGCCATCATCTGCACCGGCGGCAAAACATCAACCGAGGCAGAAAATGAGCAATAAAAAAACTTTTACCATCGGCGGCATTCACCCCGATAAACACAAAATTACCGCGGACAGGCCGATTGAAGACGCCGGACTGCCCGAAACCGTCTACATCCCGGTCAAACAGCATATCGGCAGCCCGGCAAAGATTCTGGTGGCCAAAGGCGATAAAGTTCGGGTCGGCACGCTGTTGGCCGATGCCGACGGCATTGTCTCCGCCGACGTTCATTCCTCCGTTTCCGGCGAAGTTCTGAAAGTGGAGGAAATAGAAGGCGAATTCGGCTATTTGGAACAAATGATAACCATCAGGGTTGAAGGCGACGAATGGGAACCTTCCATTGACCGCACACCCGGCATCGTTCGCGAAATTGGCGCCTCTCCTGAAGAAATTATAGCCAAAATCCGCGAAGCCGGCATTGTCGGCATGGGCGGGGCAGGGTATCCGACCCCGATTAAAACCGTCGTTCCCGCCGACAAAAAAGTCGACTGTCTGATTGTCAACGGTATTGAGTGTGAACCGTACCTGACAGCCGACGACCGGCTGATGGTTGAAAAAGCGGAACAGATTATCGTCGGCGCCAAAATACTCAACAAGGCTCTGGGCATTCAAAACGCAATCATCGCCGTTGACGAAAACAAACCGGCCGCAATCGAAGCTTTGCGCAAAATTACCCGTTCTTACGTCGGCGTCAACGTACAGGTTATGAAAACCAAATATCCGCAA
>ENA-OXEJ01000504-OXEJ01000504.1-human-gut-metagenome-genome-assembly--contig:-NODE-504-length-11211-cov-4.9377_pt1 | contig 11211 bp, 11 predicted proteins | sample MGYA00249359_ERZ652251 | MGnify/ENA primary metagenome ERZ652251 (study PRJEB26925, sample SAMN05826915) | human gut metagenome | biome: ENVO:2100002; feature: ENVO:00000062; material: ENVO:00002003...
GGTTCCGTTGACGCTCACTTGTACCTCTTCCTGCTTTCCGAAAGCGTTCTCCTTCGGCATCTGTATCCCCGGCACCGTGAAATCCACCGTTTTGCGGAATTCGATGAGATTCAGCAGAAGTACCACTACCACCAATACGATTGCACTGAGAAAAATGGTTGCTTTTACGTTAATCTTCTTCATAACCCCTCCTTCGTTCCTCTTCTATCTATACTGACGACTTTTATATCCCGTTTGTTACAATCAGTATAGCAAAATTTCACGTAAATCAAAATGTTGGCATATTTTTATAAAAATATCCCGATTTTCATGTCTTTTAATGTATGAAAATCGGGATACCCTAAGTTCCTCAGAATACTACTTTATAACGAAATATCGATTACCGATGCAGGTACGGTCGGGACACCGATTCCAGCGGCATCGGCAGAAAAAGATGTCCCGGAGGATCCGGCAGATAAGCTCATGCCGCCTCCGGTGGGAATGACCATGTTGTCTTTCATTTTCTCCAGGTGGTCGAAGACTGCTTTCAGGTACTCCGCATCGGCCTTGACGATGTCTTTCATCTCTTTGTTGCGGTGTTTGATCTTCATCATCTTGAGGTCCGCGGGATCCATCTCCCTGTTCACCGAGACCACGGTATCCGATTCCACGTCTAGTCCCATCTCTTCCATCAGGTCACGCAGGCTGTCAGACATTTCCTGCATCATCTCAGAAGTAAAGTCGCTCATTTCCGACATAAAATCTCCTGCCTGCGCATAAAATGCATCCATGCCGAGATCAATATAATCGGATATATCATAGCTATCCGCCGCATACTCATACGCAGAGAAATCCCCGGACACTTCATCCGCGGAACCTTCCGCAGACATTTCTTCCTCATTCTGCGCGTTTTCCGCCTCTGCGTCCTGCACATCCTTCGTCTCTTCTTCGCAGATTCGGTCTCCCTGCCAGATTCCGCCGGCTGCCTTCACCATTTCCTCTTCTTCGAGATGTTTTGCCTTTTTCTTCGCCACACGTTCCATAGCCTGTGCATGAGCGATTGCTGCTTCGATCTCTTCACTGTCGCTGTCACTGTTCTGCTTCTGCCGTTTCAGGCGCAGGACTTCTCTCCGCGCCTGCCCGGCTGCCTGCTTTGCCGCCTGGGACGTCTTGCTCCGCAGTATTTTGGATGAAATATTTTTAAACTGATATTTCAGTTTTTTCAGAGCCAGCGTCGTGTTTTTCGTCTGCTGCCTCTGATTGCGCAAAGCTTCACTGTAGCTCAGCGTGCTGGTAACGATAGACTTCTGTCCCAGGCTGTTTGCTGCCTGCGTCTGCGTACTCCGGCTGTCCCGGGCAAGCATCCGTTTAATATCACTGACCGAATTTTTCGAAGCAGTCGTGTTATTCTGCTGCCCAAAAATGCCGTTTGCACTGCTCTGGTTCGTCCTACTCCCGAAGGTGATCTGCGTCGTTCCCCGGCTGTTCGAGCGCACGAACGTTCCTCCATATTTCCCCATAGAAACCATACAATATCACCTTACCCTCTGAAATCGATGTTCTGACCCACCTGACGTTCACTCTGGGTCTGCACCTCGTCACTCCGTGTGTTGAAATTGTAGGTATCTATCCTGGAAAGCAGCTCCTCGATGGAATTGGCGGTAATGGTTACCGTCTCTTCCGTATCATCACTCTCTGCCCGCTTCTCCTTTAACTGCTCTTCTTTTTCTTTCTTTGCAGCCTTCTTCTCCGCAGCCTTTTTCTCTGTTTTCTTCTGCTCAGCCTTTTTCTCGATCCGGGCCTTCTGCTCGGCGCTGGATTTCTTCAATACAGCGAAAAATGACAGTGTTCCTCCATCATTTACCTGCATTCCAAAGCCCTTGACCTGCGCACCGGAACTCTGCAGGCTGGTCTTTAACTGCTGTATCTGTGCAGCGGCACCACTCAGGATTCCCTCATACTGTTTACGGAATTTCTCATCCGTCGCCATCTGTTCGATCTTGTCTTCATCAATGAGAACAACCGTCTTATAGCCGTTGGCATATTTTGCAGCATTGGCTTTTGCATTCTCCTTCTGATCTCTGCTGACCAGAATAAAATCATAATTTCCGTACTTCTTCTTCAGCTGCTCATAGTATTTCGCAGCCTTCTCCGACAACTCCGGCTGACCGATGGTCCTGCCGTAATTCCCAGTCGTTCCCTTCGTCTGTTTCGCTTCAGAAGTGCCGGCCGTGCCTGCAGCACTCGTCGTATCCTTCATTGTCTTGTTTTTCGTATTCTTGCTGTAATCACTCTGCGCAGCATATGCAGCGATGCTGCTTACCCCTATCTCTGTCATACTTATCTCCTCCTTGAAAATAGATGCCAAATCCGTTTGTTTTCACAGTTATCTTACTATGTATATCGTCTTCTTTTCTGAATACATTGATAGTAATAATGCCAAAAAACCACATTTCCGATCCTTTTCATCGATCAGAAATGCGGTCTTTATATTATATTTTTCCTACTGATTCAAATTGTTGATCGTATGAGATAACTGTCCGAGAATCTTCTTGATCGCTTCACTGGAGGTCGCCATATCTCTCGCCAGCTTCTGGACCTCCGTTGCTACCACCGCAAAGCCCTTGCCCTGATCTCCGGCTCTTGCTGCCTCAATCGAAGCATTCAGTGCCAAAATCTGCTGTCTCTTACTATAACCATCGATTTCCTTGGTCTTGTCCGTTGCTTCCTCGATCTGTTCCGCTGCTTTCGCAATGCCACCCTTCAGCTCACCTACCAGATTCTCGTTTTTCCAGTTGGCGTAGCTGGCTCTCACGAACATGTTGATCACATCTCCCAGCAGATTTGCAGATGCATCTATCTGCTCCTTAGTCTTCACATTTACCTTTTTCAGGGCCTTAATATATTTATCCTCGTCAATACCCAGCTCTCTCGCTGTCTGACGGAACTTCTCCTCATCCGGATTCTCCGGCAGCACCTGTCCTCCGATAATACTGCCCAGCACGGTTCCATCCTCCAGTGTGATCGGAATACCAAAATCCACAAGTCCCGCATGGCAGGGATACACACCATGGCCTTCTCTGTCACACTGCTCGCAGCGCTTTTTTCCCTCTGCGCTTCCTCTCGTCAGATCAATACAGAACTCCGTAAAATTATAACAGTCACTGATGTATTTTCCGTCTGCATCCACAGCCACGGTTGCCAGTCCCGTGCTGTTTGCCCAGTTCTTCATGATCTGCTCAAATTTGTTCATGTCACAAAAATCCTGAATCTTCATATAACTTCCTACTTTCCCGGTCATCTTAACCGTTGAACGCATAAAGCCGGTAATTTTTGATCCCGGCATCATCTTACATTTACATAAAAATTATACCACAAATTGCAATATTTTTCGATATTTTCACCATTTTTACCGATATTTTAACAACATTTTCTATCTATGCTTTCTTCCTGCTTTCTTCCCTCCAAACGCTCTAAAATAGATGCAATGCGATGCCATCTATAGTATAATTATCTGGATGCAGATATGAGTGCTGATCGTGGAAAAGGGAGGTGCCGTTAATTGAAGAAAACGAAGATATTCTTCCGCTGGTCCTTCCGATGAAGCAGAAAAATACGTTGTCCTGATCGGCGAAGATTCTGAAATCATAGAAAAGCTTTCTGACATTGATCTGCTTGTCATAGATGCGGAATATTTTTCCCAAAATGACATTGCCCGTTTAAGAGAAAATGGTATCCGCGAAATCTACTCCTATATCAATATCGGATCGATCGAGAGCTTCCGGTCCTATGATACAGACTTTGAGAAATATACTCTGGGTGCCTATGAGAATTGGCCGGAGGAAAAATGGATCGATGTCTCAGCTCCGGAATGGCAGGCATGTACAGCTTCCAGAGTAGACGCCCTGGTACAGAAGGGTGTGGACGGCTTTTTTGTCGATAACACGGATGTATACTATAACTATCCGCAGGAATCCATCTATGACGGAATCCTTACGATTCTGGACTATATGGACCATACCGGCAGAAAGATCATGATCAACGGCGGGGACTGTTTTGTAAAAAAATATCTTACAAAAGAAAAAAACGTTCTAATCGATGGGGTAAACCAGGAGAACGTTTTTACTGCGTATGATTTTTCAAAGGATGTCTATACTAAAAATGATCAAAGCACGCGTGAATACTATACTGAGTATCTAGATCTGGCTATGTCACACGGCTGTACCTCTTACACCCTGGAATACGCAACGGATCCCACCATCCGCAGGCAGGCAGCCGCCTACGCCGGGAAGCATGGGTACATCTGCTATATTTCTGATAATATCGGGTTATGTCTGGGAAGATAACATATTCCTCTCAACCGCCATCACAGAAATGTTGTCGCACAGGTATCCAGATGCTTATTTTTCACACTAGCATTATCACTTAGGCACTCATCACAATAATAATAGATATTGTATCCCCCCTTCCCTCGTGTGTCCTCTGTCACCGAGAAATATCCGGCCTGCATTTTGGCTGTCGATCCGTTCAGAAAATGAATTTCACGCTGCTTCAGCGAATCCGGTCTATCCGAAGACATGCTATATATCGCCGGGTTATACTTTTCTGTTGATTTTTTCATGACTTTTCTCTCCATTACATTACAATACATCCCGCAGGCATCGGGCCTGCGTATAAGAAAGACCCGCATGGTCTTCCCAAGCAGGTCTTTCTTGCGATCATATATTCAGTTTTATCAGTGCTTTATTATTCGCAAAGCTTGGAAAATGCATCCGCTACGAACTGAACCTTAGGTCCGATGATTACCTGAACGGAGGTCTTACCGGGTTTCATGACACCGGCTACGCCTGCAGATTTGATCACCTTATCATTCACTGCGGTAATGTCTTTTACTTCCAGTCTCAGTCTTGTGATGCAGTTGTCAATGCTTGCAATGTTGTCCTTGCCGCCGCAGCCTTCCAGAATGGTTGCTGCGATTGCTGCGAAATCATCATTTGCCAGCTCGATCTTCTTCTCTGCTTCTACATCATCATCTTCTCTACCGGGGGTCTTCAGATCCCATTTCTTGATAGCGAAGAGGAATACGAAGTAGAATACAACAAATGCTGCGATACCCAGAGGGATGATCAGCCAGATTCTAGCCGCTGCAGGCAGGCGGGATGAGAACAGCAGATCCATCGCACCTGCGGAGAAGCTGAAGCCTGCACGGAAGCCAAGAGCAACAGTGATCATGGTGAAGATGCCGTACAGTGCTGCGTAGATCACATACAGTCCGGGAGCTAAGAACATGAATGCAAACTCAAAGGGCTCGGTAACGCCGCAGATGAAGGAACAGATTGCTGCGGAAGCTACCAGACCGATCGCTGCCTTTTTCTTGGCGGGCTTTGCACATTTTACCATTGCCAGAGCCGCACCGGGGACACCGAACATCATACAAGGGAAGAAGCCGGACATATACATTCCAAGGCTCCAGGATACATCAGCGCTTGTCTCACCTTTCCAGAAGTGCTGCAGATCTCCCAGTCCGATGGTATCGAACCAGAATACGTTGTTCAGTGCGTGATGTAATCCGGTAGGGATCAGCAGACGGTTCAGGAAAGCATAAATGCCGGCACCGACTACATCCAGACTTACGATAGCTTCACCGAGAGCTACCAGACCGCCGAACAGTAAAGGCCATACGAACAGCAGTACAACAGATGCCAGAATAGATACCACACCTGCTACGATAGCTACGCAGCGCTTACCACTGAAGAAGGACAGCCAGTCGGGAAGCTTGGTATCCTTGAACTTGTTGTAGCACATGGAACCGATGATACCGGCAATAATACCGATAAAGGGATTCGCAATCTTATCGAATGCCAGTGTCTTGGTAGCATCCTCAGCGATAGAGGGCATAATGGTCGTAACAAATCCGGTAGACAGAAGTGTTGTGAGCATCAGCCAGGAAGCCAGAGCTGCAATGGCTCCGGTACCGTCATTTTTCTCTGACATACCGACACCTACACCGATTGCAAACAGGATCGCCATGTTGTCGATCAGAGCACCACCAGCTTTTACGAGGAACAGACCGATCAGATTTCTTACACCCTCGATCGCACCACCCTGCATTGTTGCCGGGCACAACCAGTAACCAATACCCATGAGGATACCGCAGATCGGCAGAACCGCTACGGGAAGCATTAACGCTTTACCCAGTTTTTGAAGAAACTTCATACATTTCTCCTCCTTTACATTATACTAAACCGGAACAGTTCCGGTCAGTTTCATTAGTTGATACGGACGTACCGCTCTTAAGAGATCTGGAGCACGTCCTCGCCGGGAGATACCTCTCCCTCTTTCAGAATACTGATCTTGTTATATTCATCGGTATTGCAGACCAGTACCGGAGTGATGATATGCAGTCCGGCTTCCTGAATCTTCTCCAGATCCGCATCCAGCAGAAGATCGCCCTTTTTGACATGGTCTCCGGCAGCAACATGTGCCGTGAAGGGGGCTCCCTTGAGTGTCACGGTGTCCAGTCCGATGTGGATCAGAAGCTCCGCTCCCTGATCCGTTGTCATGGTGATCGCATGGAGCGTATCAAATACCACGGTCACCTCTCCGTCTGCGGGAGCATATATTTTCCCCTCAGAGGGGATCACTGCAAATCCGTCTCCAAGTATCTTCTCGGAAAATGTAGGATCCGGCACCTCCGTAAGAGCAACTGCCTTCCCCTTACAGGGAGATCCGATACAATTTCCTTTTCGCTTACCTTTCAAAAAATCTAACATGTGAACTCCTTTCCGTCGATATATACCGCTACAATGTTCAGTTCCTGATCCAGGAGTACGAAATCTGCCCTCTTACCAACGGATATACTGCCCACTTCATTGAAAATGCCGATCTCCTTCGCCGGATTCTCCGTGGCACACATCACTGCCGTCTCTAACGGGAGACCGACTGTTTTTACTACAAACCGCATACAATCCATCAGATTCGTCGCAGATCCGGCGATCGTGCCGTCATGCAGGGTAGCCAGATTGCCTCTGACAGTAACCGGCTGTCCTCCCAGCGTATATTCACCATCCTCCAGTCCCGTTGCACGCATACTGTCACTGATCAGGATCATGCGGTCAGCGCCAAACATCGCAAACGTTGCACGGATCACTGACGGATGAATGTGTACACCATCACAGATCAGCTCCGGATGACATTTTTCTGAATCTCTCACTGCTCCGATCACGCCGGGCTCCCTGTGGTTCAGCGGCGGCATTGCATTATACAAATGTGTCGCATGAGATGCTCCACGTTCAATGGCTTCCCTTGCTGTATCATAACCGGAAGCTGTATGCGCCAGTGAAATGACCACTTCTCCTTTGGCTCTGTCGATAAATTCCATCGCTCCCGGCTCCTCCGGTGCGATATCTACCAGCTTGATCAGCCCGTTCGCCGCTTTCTGCAGCTGACTGAAATATTCATAATCGCAGTGCATGATATTTTCCGCCGCCTGAGCACCCTTTTTCGCCGGACTGATAAAGGGTCCTTCCATATTGATGCCCACCAGGTGGGATCCACCGGAATACTCATAGTTGCCGGCATTTTTCATGACCTCCAGCAGTTCATCCTTAGGGATCGTCATGGTAGCCGGGCAGACACTTGTCACACCGACAGATGCTTCATATGATGTGATGACATCCAGTGCTTCCTTCGTACCGTCACACATATCTGCGCCCTTACAACCATGGAAATGAATATCCACCAGTCCCGGTATCAGATACATGCCTTTGGCATCCACAACAGCTTCCTCACCTGCCGGATCCCCGGTGCAGCTTACGAACCTGCCGTTCTCCACGGCTGCATCCCCTCTGACAAACCGATGCTCTTCTGTATATATATTTGCATTTCTGATTCTCATGACCTATCAGCTTCCCCTTTCTTATTCAGAAAGCTTACTAAGCGCTGCTTCGTCTGCCACCAGTGTCACATCATTATGAAGCTGTAATACCGATGCCGGCACCTGCGGTGTAATGGGGCCGAAGAAAGCTTTCTGTACGATCTCCGCCTTGTCTTCGCCGCTGGCTACGATCAATATTTTCTTCGCCTGCATAATGGTCTTGATCCCCATGGTGTATGCCTGCTTCGGGACATCCTCCGCCGATGCGAAGAATCTCTTGTTGGCTTCGATCGTAGACTCTGTCAGGTTCACACAATGTACCTGCTTGTCAAAACTCTCTCCCGGTTCGTTGAAGCCGATGTGCCCGTTATGTCCAATTCCCAAAAGCTGCAGGTCCACGCCGCCCAGTGACTGGATCAGTTCCGTATATCTACGGCATTCTTTCTCCGAATCCGGTTCCATTCCGTTTGGCAGATGTGTATTTTCCACCGGGATATTCACATGGTCAAACAGATTCTGGTGCATAAAATAGTAATAACTCTGATCGTTTTCCCGGCTCAGGCCTTTATATTCATCCAGGTTCACCGTCATAACCTCAGAAAAGTCCAGATCTCCCTTGCGGAACCATTCCACCAGCTGTTTATACAGGCCGATGGGAGTGGATCCCGTAGCCAGTCCGAGAACACAGTTTGGTTTCATAATAACCTGTGCCGATACGATATTTGCAGCCTTTCTGCTCATATCTGCATAATCTTTCGCTTTGTATATTCTCATGAATCTCTCACTCCATTTCGCATATTTTACTACGGACATTCAGTACCATGGACGGTGCCACACTGAGTTCATCAATTCCCATCTGTACAAATCGTGTGGTCAGTGTCGTATCCGCTCCCAGCTCTCCGCAGATGCCGACCCATTTTCCATGCTTATGTGCCCCATCAACAGTCATCTGTATCATACGCAGGACTGCCTCATGATGTGGATTATAGAATCTGTCCAATCTGTTGTTCTGCCTGTCGATAGCCAACGTATACTGTGTCAGATCATTCGTGCCGATACTGAAGAAATCCACATGCTCCGCCAGCTCCTCACTCATCATGACAGCCGCAGGAGTCTCGATCATAATTCCTTGTTCCGGAATTACATAAGGAAGCTTTTCTTCCTCCAGCTCCTTAGCCACCTCAGCCACGATTTTCTGAATATCCAGCACTTCCTCCACGGAAATGATCATCGGATACATAATAGCCAATGTTCCGTATTTTGCCGCCCTGAGAAGTGCTCTCAGCTGTGTCTTGAAGATCTCCGGCTGCTCCAGACAGATCCGGATCGCACGGTATCCCATGGCAGGATTATCTTCCTTGCCCAGTCCGAGGTAATCTACATTTTTGTCCGCACCGATATCAAGGGTACGGATGATGACCTTTTTCCCTGCCATCATCTGCAGCACCTGACGGTAAGCATTGAACTGTTCTGTCTCATCCGGAAGAGAGTCCCTTCCGAGATATAAGAATTCACTGCGGAACAGGCCGATACCCTCCGCATCATTCTCCAGTACATATGCCACATCCGATACGCTGCCGATATTTGCATATACATTGACCTTGCGTCCGCTCTTTGTCACGGATTCACGTCCCTTGTATTCTGCCAGCAGGCTTCTTAGTCTCTGTTCCGTCTGCTGTGCCGCTTCTGCCTGCCGGATCTGCTCTTCCTCCGGATCCAGGTAAAATACTGCTTCCCTGCCGTCCACAATAGCGCGGGTTCCGTTATGGATTTTCTCCAGTTCCAATGGTACCCCTATCAGTGCCGGAATATTCATCATACGTGCAAGGATCGCAGTATGGGAATTCGTTGAGCCATGTACTGTGACAAAGGCCAGGATCTTGCTCTTATCCATCTGTACCGTCTCACTGGGTGTCAGATCATCTGCCACAATGATCGACGGCTCCATGGTACTCCAGTCAATCTGCTCCTCCCCGGACAGATTGCGGACGAGCCGGTTGGAGATATCTCTGACATCCGCAGAGCGGGCCTGCATATATTCATCATCCATGTTGGCGAACATCTCTGCAAAATTATCACCGGTCACTGCCACCGCATACTCTGCATTCACTTCTTCGTTCTGAATCATGCTGTGAATGGCATCCTGATAATCATCATCCTCGAGCATCATCTGATGCACCTCGAAAATGGCTGCATTGACTTCTCCGACCTCCTGCAGAGCCTTCTCGTATAACTGCCCCAGCTGCGTCATCGTACGTTCCTTAGCCGCATCCAGTCGTTTCAGTTCTTCCTCTGTGTTGTCGATATGGATCCTCTTAACGAGACTGTCCTTTTTCTTCAAAACACTGACAGGTCCGATCGCTGTTCCCTTATATACGGATTTTCCAATATATTTTTCCATTTTCTACCTTCCAAACTCTGTCGTGCAGGTCTTCTCCTAGAGGTTCTCACGGAAAAACTTCTGAAGCTCTGCTGCGGCAGTATCTTCATCCGCTCCTTCTATCGTGACTTCCACGTTGTCTCCGTGCTTCACGCCCATTCCCATGATCGCCATCAGCTTGCTTGCTGCAGCTGATTTCCCCTTACAGGAAAGTGTCACTGTACTCTGATACTTTTTCGCTTCCTTGGCGAGCATTCCCGCAGGACGCGCATGCAGACCGATCTCATCCTTAATGATATAGCTGAACTGTTTCATCGGCAACATTCCTCCTTATTTTATATTTCTTGCTTTAAATATGTAGCATATTGTACATACTTATCGTTCGTCTGGCTGATTACATATACATATTACCCATCTTTTTATTGTTTGTCTACATCACTTTTGATATATTGTATATTTTTGAACATTATCGTAAAATTTTGTAAACTTTTTCTAAAACATTTATAGAAAAAGGATGCCTGCTTATCTGGCACCCTTTCCTGGATCATTCTTTTGGTTTTGTTATTTGCTGTAGTCAGCATCCGGCTACTGTTCCTTCAGCTCCTCATAAAACCGGTAATTGTTCTTGCCGTTCTGTTTGACATAATACAATGCTTTGTCCGCTTTTATATAATATTCTTCAAAGTTGTCTCCCTGTCTGCACATGCACAGACCGCAGGACAGGGATGCCGCTGAAGTCTCCGCCGCAGCATCTTTTGCCGCACGAAAGCTGTCAAACAGCTTTCTCACCCGCATGTTTATCTCTGCTTCCGATACCTCCGGCAGATAGAACAGGAATTCATCTCCTCCCAACCGGCAGACTACTGCGTTCTTCATGCACTCTGTAAGCGTCGCTCCCACCAGTCTGAGGGCATGATCCCCCGCCTTATGTCCATAGACATCATTGATCTTCTTCAGATTATCCATATCCACAAAT
>ENA-OXEJ01000507-OXEJ01000507.1-human-gut-metagenome-genome-assembly--contig:-NODE-507-length-11168-cov-4.95105_pt1 | contig 11168 bp, 6 predicted proteins | sample MGYA00249359_ERZ652251 | MGnify/ENA primary metagenome ERZ652251 (study PRJEB26925, sample SAMN05826915) | human gut metagenome | biome: ENVO:2100002; feature: ENVO:00000062; material: ENVO:00002003...
CAGGTGAAGGCCTCCCGGCCCAATGCCATACCGGGACGCTTGAATACCTTGGGACCTTCGTTGAAGTAGCGATTGATATTATCGATATCTACGAAAGAGATCTCCAAAGGAATCGTATTCAACATGGCGGTCAGCTGCGACAGGGTCAGACTGCCGCTGGGGAGGTGGATTCTGGTCTCACTACCTGTAAAAGCGTGTTCCGCAGACATGGTGTCAGCCGTAGAGGCAGTGTCGGTCAGATGTGCTTCCGCAGCCTCCCAACTATCACCCCGGATACCGAAGCATTCCGCATAATCTTTGGCATCCCGGTAAATGTGATACCATTCCTCCTCCGAGAAATTCAGTGCGCAGTTGGGGAAGAGGATATTGGATTCCTTGTAGATCATTTCTTCCATGCGGGTCAATACGGCATTCAAACGTTGTTTCCATGCATCGGTTTCTTTTTGGTCTTTTTGTTTTGCAAGGGCATTCAGTTCATCCCGGATCTCATCATCCACTGTCCACATGACTGCGGAGGGGCCGCTGATCCCATATTGCACCTTCAAATGTGGATAAAGTAAGTCTCCCTTCCGGGCATAGTGGATAGCAATCTGGCGCAGCTCGTCAAGCAGTTCATTGGTAATTCCATTATTTTCCAATGCCTGCCTCGCGCGGGCAATCAGCTTTTCCAGTGCTGCATTTTCCAGCGTAAAAGTCTGCAGAGGATGTCCGGAGATCTGAATCAGGGCGGCAGCGGCGGAGAGCCGTTGATCCTTTATGTCTTTAGAGTGTAGTTTCTGGGCAGCTGGAGAATGGACTGTTGTTTTTTCGGCATTGGCAATTTTCTCTTCTGTCGTGGAACCATGGAACAGGGCGGAATGCACATCACAGAGCCGCTGCAATTCTTCGATGGAAGTACCCTCCCGCAGCAGCTCCTGCTCGGCATGCATAATCTCGGCAGGATCCACATCCTTACATTCCCGGACGAAATCCGCCTGGACATTTTCCAGAGGTTCTCCGTGATTCAAACGTTGTAAGTAAGACTTAATCTGATCTTTCATATAAAAATTCCTCCGGAACCAGTATGCCCCGGAGGAAAGTTTGTTATTCTTTTATTTTTATGATTAATCATCGTAGTGTGTTTTGATAAATTCGCAATCCACTACCAATACATAGAAAACCGAGCCATAATGTTCACTCTCCACGATACGCCCATAATCCAGAACCGTCTTATAAGTTCCATCTTTGACAGCAAGTCGGTATTTGACATAATCATTGTATCCGTTCATGCCGGATTCTATCTGCTGCCAGATGCTTTCTTCTACCTGTGTCAGATCTTCAGGATGTACCAGATTACGGAATTGATGTTTCGTAAAATGCATGAAATCATCCAAGTCCTTGCAGCCTGTCAGCTGAAGCATCTCCTGATTAGCATACAGGATGCGTTCATCCTCCTTGTCAGCCCGGTAGATGAAAAAGGCACCCGGCAGGTTGTCAGAAATATCCGATAATGAAAAACCAAGCTGTGTCCGTTTCGAATTGTGGAAATCCGGCCGGTAGGCCAAAGCACCATGTTTTCCCTGTAATTTTACCTCATAGAGTGCAATGTCGGCATAACGGAGAATGTCAGAGACTTTTTCTGCGTTGGCGGGGTATTCCGTATAGCCCAGGGAAATGCTGTAATTGTGTTCGACGCCTTTGGCTGAAAAAGAGCGGGAAGCCTTGCTGAAAGCGTCTATCATTGGGGCAGCCTCTTCTGCACTGCAATCCTTCAGGATAATACAGAACTCATCACCGCCATTTCTGGCAATAATGGAATTATCCGGAAAAGCCTGCACTAAGGATTGTGAAAGCTGCAATAGAACCTGATCACCGATAGTATGACCATAGACATCATTGATAAATTTAAAATTATCCACGTCAAGTAATATACCGACACAGTTTTTCTGCTTGTTTCCCTCCAGATACTCATCCAGCTGCAAATTAAATCCGTTACGATTTAAGAGACCGGTCATAGAATCCGTCAGAGAGAGTCTGCGGAACTTTTTGCGTTGCTCGTCAACGAGCAGTATAGATATCGTAAGAACCTCCAGCAGTAAGATTATTGTAACATCACAGAATACTATCAGTCGTAAAAGTGTGTCATTCTTCCAGCCGCCGGTGGGCATGACTTCCAGCTTCCAGCTACAGCCTCCCAGAGTAAAATCATAAGAGACGGGATCCATCAGAGTCTCCTCCGACTGGTCTACCACGGTATATTCATCGGTCAGAGGGGAGAGGGTCTTCGATAGCCGGTATTGATAACCGAAACCGGATAAAGAATCAACAGAGTCCCTGAAAATTTCCGGAGCTTTGATGATAACAATAGTCAGTCCCCAAAAATAGGAATTGCCGTTTTCGTCTTGTAAAAAAACAGGATTGCGGATAGCAATGCCGTAACCTCCCTGCTTCAGTTCAAAAGGCCCGTGTATGACAAGCAGATCATGATCAATTCCATAATTGACGATCTCTCCGCGGTCTTTGTCGTGGATCAGATCTATTTTACCTGCTTCACTTCCTTCAGTGGAGTAGATATCTGTTACGACACCTCCGGGAGCCAGCTGGATACTTTGGACGTAATCTGCCATCATTCTGTCCGCAATGGTATCAAATTTGTCAATTCTGCCGTCCGCACTGATCAGAAGCTGCTCCAGTGTATCCGTGATGTTGATACCGGCATTGAGATCTGCGATCATGCTATCACCGTAGGTTACAGCATTCAGTTCCGCAAGAGTGCGGAGATGCCTGGAGTCGGACAGCTGTACCGCATGAGCGATCATATATAAGACGATGCTGCTGATAAGAAGTACCCATAACGGCAGCAGCCATTTGGTATGAGAAAATTTGATTTTATTTCGTGTCATAGTGCTATGCTTCCTTCGTATGTGTCGGCAAAATGATTTAAATCTAATTATAGCATTTTGACGTTTTTTTGTATAGACATGAGAAGATATTTCATTCTGCTTCGGTCCGTGCTAAACATGTGCCACTGGCACATGGCACCCTACCCTCTACTCGCATGCATAAAAAATTATTGGGAATATCAGCTGGACAAGGAGAAGGGCAATAAGGTAATATATTATTGCATGCCGGAACGGAAAAGGAGGATTCCTCCGACGGAAGGAATCCTCTGCGGAATGGAGATTAGTATGGAATATATATCAGATGCACAGGCAAAACAGATGATCTTAGAGGTAGGCCGCAGAATGTATCAGGGCGGCTTCGTGGCAGCGAACGACGGAAATATTTCCTGTAAAGTCGGAGATAATGAGATCTGGGCAACACCTACGGGAGTTTCTAAGGGATTTATGACAGAGGACATGCTGGTCAAGCTGGATCTGGACGGGAATGTGTTGGAGGGAACGCACAAGCCTTCCAGCGAGATCAAGATGCACCTCAGAGTATTCAAGGAGAACCCGAAGGTACAGGGCGTGGTACATGCACATCCTCTGACAGCGACGGCGTTTGCCTGTGCGGGCATCAGTCTGGAGGAGCCGGTGCTGATGGAAGGGGTTCTGTCCTTGGGCTGTGTGCCGCTAGTGCATTTTGCCCTGCCCGGCACAGAGGAAGTGCCGGAAGCGGTGGCACCCTATTGCCGGGAATACAATGCTGTACTGTTAGCAAACCATGGCGCACTGACCTGGGGAGATAACCTCATGCAGGCATATTACCGCATGGAGACCACGGAATATTATGCGAAGATCCTGATGATGAATAACTTTATCTTAGGGAAGAAGACGTTGTTGTCCCAGGGACAGATCGACGATATTATCAAGATCCGTGCAGGATGGGGCATCACCACGGGTGGCAGACCCATCGGACCGGAGGGCGCGCAGAATCTGGAGGATATCTGCATCTCCCGGAAGCGGTGATTTGTTTTTCCGGACACAGTAGCGCGATAGCACGATTCGTAAGCTTATGATAGAAGGTCCTGTTAGAGACTTTTGCGAAAGCAGCCTCCAACAGGGCCTTCTTTTTGTGCTTTATTTGTGCAATTGCATAGAAGCAGGCAGGGGGAAAGCTTCTACAGGACACAGATTTTTCACAGAGCGAACACTTTTTCAATACAAAATCCAACTATACTTGAGAAAACAATGGAATTTGGACGGAATAGCAATCGGAGGTTCGCCGTGAAGAACAAAGAGATCAAACAGATAATTTTTTCCCGAAAGAAAAACAAAAAATGGATCATCATTGCGCTGGTACTGGTACTTACGCTGGGTGGAGGTTCTGTGGCAGCAGTGGTGATATTACATAGAAACGGCAATCGATCAGAATTTTCCATGCCGGGGAATATGGCGGGGCTGACCTTCACGGAGGATATGACTGCTGCGTCAGGTGTTACCAATGTCGGTATCACGGAAGAGACCTTCGATGTGGAAAATCTGACGGCAGAGCTAGAGATCGGGGAAGTCTATGCGGTCTCCGGGGAAGAGGTAACGGCAGGAGATAAGATTTTAAAGCTTACGGAGGACAGTGTGGAGGAAGCCAGAAAGGAACTGGAGAGAGCGCTGGAGGATGCGGAGCTTGCGTATCGTACCGGAGCCATTGAACATGAGCAGAACCTGATCACCGCGGAGTACACAAGAGACAGTGCTATCCTTACCGGACAGCAGGCGAAGGAAGTCTATGATGAGACGGTAGCAAGTCTGCAGAGTGCTGTGACCAGGGCGGAAGAGGAATTGCAGGATGTCGAGGATGACATAGCGGAATATGAGTCATACGTTAATGACGGTTCCTATAAGAGTTATTTCAAGGTAGATGAATATCAGGCAATCTATGATGAGAACCTGAAAGCATTGACGGATAAACTGGATGAGTGGGGAATCAGCTGGTCCCAGATCACCGGCGGGTCAGCCGGATCTGTGCAAGCAGGTGGAACCGCAGGCAATGTGCTGGGCAGCAGTGGACAGGACAGCAATTCCTCGAATGTGAAAACTCTGGCATCCTTATACAGTATTTTGGAACAGAACCTGAAGGATCTGGAAGAAGCACAGGAAAAATATGAGGATGCAGTCACCAATGCTTCTTTTAACTTACAGACATTGCAGTTAAAGCTTCCCAGCCTTCAGCAGGCAGTCACGGAGGCAAAGGAAAATTATGAGATCCAGCTGGCGCAGGCAAAGCTGACTTACGAGACTTCCTTGTCCAGTGCGGAACGTGCAGAGAGCGATTACAATACTACGGTGGAAAAAGCTAAGTCCGATCTGGCAGCTCTGAAAAGTACTTATGAAGATGCCAAAGAGAATCTGGAACTGTTTGAAAGCAGTGTGGGAGACGGATATTTCTATGCCTCGGAGGACGGAACGATCCTGCGGACCATGGTACGGGCGGAGCAGACTCTGACTTCCGATGCAGTCGTATTCGTTTACAGCAATCCGAAGGAGCTGACGGTCACCGTATCGGTAGACCAGGCGGATATTGCAAAATTGACCGTAGGCGACAGTGCTTATGTGCAGACCTCCGCAGGCAGCGGATATACCGGTGTGATCACAGCCATTGATCCGGTATCCTCGTCTGACAGCCGTACCAGTGTCACTTACAGCGTGACGGTACAGATCAACGTGGAAGATGAGGAGGACAGCTTAAGTGCCAACGAATCCGTCACCGTAGTCTTCGGCATGACGGAGGAAGAGATCAAGCAGTTACAGCAGAGACAGAGCATGCATGGAAGGCTCAGAGATGTGTCCGACGGCGATGCGATGTCACAGGGCGGTCCCGGCAACGGAGAATTCCCGGGAAACGGAAATGATCAGCAGGGAGGACAGACACAGTCATGAAATTGAAAAGACCACATTTTGAAAAACTGAAATCCCTCACGAAGAAGCAGAAAAAGTTGATCCTGGCGGGGATCGCACTGCTTATGCTGATCCTGGCAGCCTGTTATACCGTGTTTATTGCACCGTTACTTCAGAAAGAACAGTGGATCTACAAGGAAGAGACGGTGGAGCGTGGTACTTTAAAGGTAGGTGTGACGGAGAGCGGTTCTCTGGAATACAACACAAAATCCGTAGATTACGATCTGGATCTGGATGTCAGTGACGATGACGAGGATGACAGCGACGAGGATGACGATGATGCCGTACAGAAATATCTGAAGATAGAGGAGATCTATGCTGCCAGCGGGCAGCGTGTCACCGAAGGCGAGGAACTGCTGAAATTCACGGAAGACAGCGTGGAGGCAGTTCGGGCATTGTTGCAGAATGCGGTAGTGGAGGCGCAGGCAGACTATGCGGAGGCAGAGAGTACTTATGAATTGTCCTTGCTGGAAGCCCAGACCGATTACGATACCCAGAAGATCAGTGCTTCCTATGCGGCATCTATCCGCAATACTTCCGGTACGAGCGTGACGAACAATGTGGCATCCCTGCAGGTGCAGCTGGAGCAGAAGCAGGCGAATACCGCATCTTTGCAGGAGAAACTGACGCAAGCACAGGAAGATTATCAGGATGCATTGGAGACCTACGAAGCGGCAAAGGAAGGCTATGAAGGTGCCGGAACCGATAATACAGTGAATTTCATGACAATACAGAACGGTTATCTCAGCGCAAGAACAAAATATCAACAGGCAAAAGCGGCGCTGACCCAGGCGGAAACAGCGGTAACGGACAATGAAAGTGCCATCACCGATCTGGAGAATCAGCTGGCGGCAGCCCGGGCGAAGCAAACTATTGACAAGCTGGATACGGAAGAGACCTATCAGGAGGCCGTGATCACCGGACAGAATGCCCAGACTACCTACAACGCTATCGTGGAAGATCTGAAGGAGACCTTACAGGAAGCGGAAGAGACGAAAGAAAAACGGGAAGAACAGTTACAGGCCTTTGAAGCTTTCATCGGAAGTGATGGTATTCTCTATGCCGCAGAGGATGGTGTGATCACAGAGGTCAGCTACGAAGCGGGAGACCGTCTGACGACGACAGGAGCTCTGTTTTCCTATGCAACGTCGGATGGCATGAGAATCTCCGTGGATGTGACCCAGGAGGATATCGTGGACCTGCAGGTAGGAGATGCGGTAGATATCACCTTTACGGCATACCCGGAGGATTCCTATACCGGAAGCATTCTCTCCATCAATACCACGGCTACTTCCGATTATAGTAATACCGTAAGCTACACTGTGGAGATCAGCGTAGAAGGCGCATTGGAGAAGCTGTATGGGGGAATGACCGCAGATGTCATTTTTGTAACGGAAGAAAAAGAGGATATTCTTTATGTGTCCCGTAAGGCCATTGTCGAAGAAAACGGCAAAACTTATGTATATCGAAAGACAGCACTGGGAGGTAAGGAACTGGCGGAGGTAGAGACCGGTATTACCAACGGTGTGGACATTGAGATCCTGTCAGGACTGGAAGAGGGCGATACTATTTACCTGGCAAGTAAGGTCAGCTCTGAGGCAGAGGTAAAGAGCACGCAGGAGGATTCCGGCAGCAGTGCTGATACCACAACCGGCAGTGATATGGAGCTTCAGGAATTCGATGAATCCCTTATGCCAGAGGATATGCAGATGCCTTCTGGAGGAGCAATGCCGCAGGGTGGTCCTGGGGGTAGTAATTCCGACAGCTTCGGCGGCGGAATGCCGGGCGGTCCCGGAGGACAATAAATCAGGCGGATGGAACAAATGTTGAGAAACAGACAGGAATGATTGGGAACAGTTATGAAGCAGAATGAAAATGGGAAAAAGATCAAGAAAACTATAAAAAATCGGATGAGCCGGATCGGATCGTGGAAAAGCTGGTCGAAAAGGCGCAAGCTCACCACAGGTGTCTGTGGTGTCTGTGTGATCGCTGTAGTGGCTGGTGCCATTGGTCTCTCCGGTGGTTCCGACACAGAAGTCATTTATAAAGAGACTACGGTAAAATACGGTACACTGGTCAAAGGTGTGACGGAGAGCGGCTCTGTGGACATCGGTACGGTGGATCAGACCTTTGATCTGGATATGAGTGCCCTACAGAGAACGGATACCTCCGGCAGCAGTTCCTCCGGCGGCTCCTCCGGTAGTACTGTCGGCAGTAGCTCTGGTTCCGGTGGATTTGGCGGCATGAGTGCTTCCGGCGGCGGAGCTCAGGGAGGCTTAGACATGTTTGGTCAGATCTTCAATATGGGCGGCAGCAGCTCCGGCAGCAATGGTGATGATTCTACCCTGACCGTGGCGGAGGTAGTGGTCTCCGTTGGGCAGCAGGTGTCCGAGGGAGATCCCCTGTACCTGCTGGAAGAAGACAGCGTCTCCGACCTGGAAGACGAACTGCAGTCTAATGTTGAGAAAGCAAAAGCGGATCTGGAGGCGGTGGAAGCCGACCAGACCCTGTCAAAACAACAGGCAAAATACACTTATGACAGCAGCACTGCTTACGGCAGTTATATTGATACCGAGTACAGCACTACATTGCAGGAGCTTCAGAATATGGTAGATTCTGCGGAGAGCACGCTGGAGCAGGCGAAGAGCAGCCTGGAAGATTACCGGGCACAGCTGGAGGAAGTAACGGCAGCCTATGAGGATGCGGCACAGGTATTGTCGAACTGTAAATACAGCCTGAACAGTACAAACGCAGCCGATGATACTTACGGATATGTCTATTATGCGCAACTGACGGAGCAGGCACAGTCCACGGCAGATTCACTGGAGCAGCAGAAGGAAGAGCTGGAACAGAGAGTAGAGCAGGCGGAGGAAAATGTAACCACTGCCGAAACCGCCTACAATAAGGCAAAACGGGAACTGGAGCAGGGGAAACTGACCGCAGCTGAGACCCAAAAACTGCGGACACTGGCTTACAATACCGCACAGGAGACCTATGACATTGCACTGGGGTATCTCACGCAGGAATTGTCCGATCAGCAGGAAACCTATAATGAGTCACTAAAAAAATGGAATGAGTTCAGCACTTATATCGATGGTAATGCAGTATGTGCAAGATACAACGGTGTCATCACCGGCGTGGAGCTGGAGGCCGGAGACAAGATCAGTACCGGAACCTCTCTGGTTACTTTATACGATATGGACGAAGTGACCATAACGGTAACAGTGGATGAAGATGACATGACGGATATCTCTCTGGGATCTGCGGCGAATATTGCATTGACGGCATATCCGGAAGATATCTTTACGGCAAAGGTGACGGCTATCGGAGATGCAACATCGGATTCCAGTGGAAATATAACTTATGACGTAACTGTCACATTAGAAGGGGATGTCTCCGGACTGTTCCAGGGCATGACAGGAGATGTGACTTTCGTTACGGAACAAACGGAAGAAGTGTTGTATGTCTCACGCAGAGCCATTATCACAGAGGATGACAAGACTTATGTAAAAGTGAAGACTGCAGAGGGCAGTATTGTGAAAAAGGAAATAACGACAGGAATGTCAGATGGTTCTAACGTGGAGATCTCCGGAGATATTGCAGAAGGAGATACCGTATTGATCGAAAGCAGCATTACGAAGTAGAGCGGAGACCTGTGGGAAAGTAAGGTCAATGGAAGGGAAGAAGTAGAATATGAGATTATCCGAAATATTACGTCTGGTGTGGTTGAACCTGTCACAGAATAAATTCAAAGTGATCCTGACTTCCATCGGTATCGTTGTGGGATCCGCTACCATAATGCTGGTGCTGGCGATAGGTACCGGTGGAAAAGAAGAGGTGGCGGAGCAGTTCAAGAACCTGAATGCTGGAGCTATTGATATTTCCTGCGACAGCAGTGACAGCGGCGGATTTAGCTTTGAGATGCCGGGAGGCGGAGGAAGTGTTACTGTTACCAATATGGGTGGAGGCCCTGGAGGAGGTTCCGGCGGCGGTACGTCTGGTGGTCCCGGCGGTGGCATGGATTTCGGCGGATTTTTCGGATTCGGACAGGAGGAAGAGAGCGAAGCCGTGACATTGACCAGTGAAGACTGTGATGATCTGGCGACTTTTGTATCGGGAATCTCTGCAACTACGATCTCTTATTCCACTACAGCATCGGTGGAGGGAGGCGATATGACCTCTGCTTCCTATTACACCATTGCCGGTGTGGAGGACAATTATGCCGCCATCAGTAATCTGGAAATGGCCATCGGGGATTTCCTCACAGAAGAAAACAACGAGAGCAAGGAAAAGGTGTGCGTACTGGGTGCCACCGTGGCAAAGGAAATTTTTGGAAGCGCCTACGATGCCTATGACGGTACAGTCTATATTGATGGCCGTCCCTATATAGTGTCAGGGGTACTATCCGAGATGGGAACTGTGGCATCCGGCACCAGCCCGGATACGGCGATCTATGTACCTTACGAAACCGGCATCAAATACATTACCGGTACGAGCATTAGTCCAACCATTACCGTGGTCGCAGAAGATGTGAATCAGGTGGACACTGTAATGACAGGCGTGGAGAGTGCCTTAAAAGAAAGTTATCCCAACACCACATTTACCATCAGCGATGCCGGAAGCAAGATGGAGGCAGCCTCTGCTTCCAACGAGACACTGACATTACTGTTAATCTCCATGGCGGTGATCGTATTTATTGTCGGCGGTATCGGCATTATGAATGTATTGTTTGTATCCATCAAGGAGCGTACCAATGAGATCGGTATTTTGAAAGCGCTGGGCTGTTCCCGGAAGGATGTCCTGTTGGAGTTTTTATTGGAAGCAAGCTTTACCAGTCTGGTAGGAGCCGTACTGGGGGTGCTGGTGGCTCTTGGAATTACGCCATTCGTGCAGCTGTTCAACGTGAGAGTGTCCCTGTCGGTACAGGGTGCAGTATTGTCGCTGTTGTTTGGTGTCCTCACCGGAAGCATCTTCGGCTTCTATCCGGCATATATGGCATCGAGACTGATCCCCGTAGAAGCTTTAAATCAGGAGTAGTGTGAAAAATAAATTTTCACACGCAAATTTGTGCCAAAGGCACAAAGTTTGCAGGTTATGAAAGGCGTAAGGATTATGATGGAAAACGCAATGATCACCATGAAAAATATAAATAAAGGCTATATGCTGGGAGAGGAGCGTCTGCCGATCCTGAAGGACATCAATTTTCAGGTAAATAAGGGAGAATACGTGGCAATCTTAGGCCCATCCGGTTCCGGTAAGACTACGTTAATGAATATGGTCGGCTGTATGGATGTGATGGACAGTGGGGAATATTATCTGGATGGCATGGCAATCCACAAGACCAAGGAGGAC
>ENA-OXEJ01000578-OXEJ01000578.1-human-gut-metagenome-genome-assembly--contig:-NODE-578-length-9843-cov-5.90335_pt1 | contig 9843 bp, 8 predicted proteins | sample MGYA00249359_ERZ652251 | MGnify/ENA primary metagenome ERZ652251 (study PRJEB26925, sample SAMN05826915) | human gut metagenome | biome: ENVO:2100002; feature: ENVO:00000062; material: ENVO:00002003...
ACTCAATTCTATCACTATATCTTTCCGCATTTCACTTTTTTGTAGTAACTTTGCAGTCCAAATACTAATATACGCATACTTTAATACGCAAATCCATGTCTGAAACAAAAAGAATCAAAACAGCTCTGGTATCTGTTTACCATAAGGAAGGTTTGGACGAAATCATTACCAAACTGCATGAAGAAGGTGTAGAGTTCCTCTCAACCGGTGGAACCCGTCAGTTTATAGAATCCCTGGGTTATCCCTGCAAGGCAGTGGAAGACCTCACTACATACCCTTCCATCCTGGGCGGACGCGTGAAGACTTTGCATCCGAAGGTTTTTGGAGGTATTCTTTGCCGCCGCGGATTGGAGCAAGACATGCAACAGATTGAAAAATATGAAATCCCCGAAATAGACCTCGTCATTGTTGACCTCTATCCGTTTGAGGCTACCGTTGCCAGTGGTGCCGAAGAACCTGCCATCATCGAAAAGATTGACATAGGCGGTATCTCTCTGATTCGTGCCGCAGCCAAGAACTATAACGACGTGGTTATCATCGCTTCGCAAGCACAATATCAGCCGTTCCGCGACATGCTGATGGAACACGGAGCCACTACTACCATCGAAGAACGCCGTTGGTTTGCCAAAGAGGCTTTCGGAGTGTCTTCACACTATGATTCTGCCATCTTCAACTATTTCGATGGCGAGGAAGGTTCCGCTTTCCGTTGTTCTGCCAACAGCCAGAAGACTTTACGCTATGGCGAGAATCCGCATCAGAAAGGTTATTTCTATGGCAATATTGATGCTATGTTCGACCAGATTCACGGTAAGGAAATCTCTTATAACAACCTGCTCGACATCAATGCTGCCGTTGACTTGATTGACGAATTCAAGGATACGACTTTCGCTATCCTGAAGCATAATAATGCTTGTGGACTGGCTTCACGTCCCACTGTGCTCGAAGCATGGAACGATGCGCTTGCCGGTGACCCGGTATCCGCTTTTGGTGGTGTGCTCATCACTAATGCCGTGATTGACAAGGCTGCTGCCGAAGAAATCAATAAAATTTTCTTTGAGGTGATTATCGCTCCCGATTATGATGTGGATGCGTTGGAAATCCTCGGTCAGAAGAAGAACCGTATTATCCTGGTCCGCAAGCCGGCAGCTCTGCCTAAGAAGCAGTTCCGCTCTTTGCTGAATGGCGTATTGGTTCAGGACCGCGACCTTAAGGTGGAAACTCCTGAAGAATTGAAGACTGTAACTACGAAGGCTCCCACTGCACAGGAAATTGAGGATATGCTCTTTGCAAACAAGATTGTGAAGAACAGTAAGTCGAATGCCATTGTGCTGGCAAAAGGAAAGCAGTTGTTGGCAAGTGGTGTAGGTCAGACCAGCCGTGTGGATGCTTTGAAGCAGGCTATCGAGAAAGCCAAAAACTTCGGTTTCGACTTGAATGGCGCTGTAATGGCAAGTGACGCATTCTTCCCTTTCCCCGACTGCGTGGAAATTGCCGGCAATGAAGGCGTAACAGCCGTCATCCAGCCGGGTGGAAGCATCAAGGATGAACTCTCGTTTGAATATTGCAACGAGCATGGCATTGCCATGGTGACTACGGGATTCCGTCACTTTAAACACTAATTCGGATTTACGATTTGACGATTTACGATTTACGATTGAAGTTACATCGTAAGTCTGAATCTCAAATTGTAAACAAGAGGAATATCAATCGTAAATAATTAAATCGTAAATATTAATGGGATTATTCTCCTTTACACAAGAAATAGCGATGGACCTTGGCACAGCCAATACCATCATCACCACGAATGGCAAGATTGTGGTGGATGAGCCTTCGGTGGTGGCTTTGGACCGTCGTACCGATAAGATGATTGCCGTGGGTGACAAGGCAAAGATGATGCACGAAAAGACCCACGAAAACATACGTACCATCCGTCCGTTGCGCGACGGTGTGATTGCCGACTTCTATGCCTGCGAGCAGATGATACGCGGACTTATCAAGATGGTGAACAACCGTAACCGTCTCTTCTCTCCGTCACTCCGCATGGTAATCGGGGTTCCTTCGGGCAGTACCGAAGTGGAGCTGCGTGCCGTGCGCGACTCTGCCGAGCATGCCGGCGGGCGCGACGTTTATTTGATTTTCGAGCCGATGGCTGCTGCCATCGGTATCGGTATCGATGTAGAGGCTCCCGAAGGCAACATGATTGTTGACATAGGTGGTGGTTCTACGGAAATTGCCGTTATCTCTTTGGGAGGTATCGTAAGTAACAACTCCATCCGCATTGCCGGTGACGACTTGACTGCCGATATTCAGGAATACATGAGCCGCCAGCACAACGTGAAGGTCAGCGAGCGTATGGCTGAGCGTATTAAGATTAATGTGGGTGCTGCCTTGACGGAACTCGGTGAGGATGCTCCTGAAGACTATATCGTTCATGGTCCGAACCGCATCACGGCATTGCCCATGGAAGTGCCGGTATGCTATCAGGAAGTGGCGCATTGCTTGGAGAAGTCTATCTCTAAGATTGAGACAGCCATCTTGAGCGCATTGGAAAATACGCCTCCCGAATTGTATGCCGACATCGTTCACAACGGTATCTATCTTGCCGGTGGCGGTGCATTGCTTCGTGGACTGGATAAGCGTCTGACTGATAAAATAAACATACCGTTCCACATTGCGGAAGACCCCTTGCATGCCGTTGCCAAAGGTACGGGCGTGGCATTGAAGAACGTTGACCGCTTCTCATTCTTGATGCGGTAATGCGAAATTTATTAAACTTTCTCATTAAATATAATTACTGGTTCCTCTTTCTTCTGTTAGAGGTTGCCAGTTTTATTTTATTATTTCGCTTTAATCATTACCAGCAGAGTGTGTATTTCACCTCTGCCAATGGCGTGGCGGGGAAGGTTTATGAAATATCGGGTGGCATCACTTCCTATTTCCACTTGAAGACGGCCAACGAAGACCTGCTCGACCGCAACATGTGGCTGGAGCAGCGGCTTTCGTTTCTGGAAAATGTCTTGAAGGAGAAAGGATTGGACTCCGCCAGGTTGTACAGCATGGAACGGCTTGCTCCTACGGAGTATCAGATATTCAAGGCGAATGTCATAAAGAACAGCTTGAACAAGGCTGACAATTATATCACTTTAGACCGTGGAACAACAGAAGGTATCCGTCCTGAGATGGGAGTTGTAGATGCCAATGGCGTGGTGGGTATTGTGTATAAGACCTCTCCCCATTACTCGTTGGTCATTCCGTTGCTGAACAGCAAGTCAAGCATCAGCTGTAAGATTGTGGGCAGTGATTATTTCGGTTATTTGAAGTGGGAGGGAGGTAATTCCCGTTTTGCCTATCTGAAGGATTTGCCCCGGCATGCCGAATTCAATCTGGGAGATACAGTAGTGACCAGCGGCTATTCCACCGTGTTTCCAGAAGGTGTCATGGTGGGGACGGTGGATGACATGTCTGACTCGCACGACGGGCTTTCGTATCTGTTGAAGATAAAGCTGGCTACGGACTTTGGAAAGGTGAGCAATGTGCGCGTCATTTCCCGCAACGGGCAGGATGAACAAAAGGCATTGGAGTCGAGGGCAGACGAGAAGTGACTAAGAAATTAGGGATTAGGGGTTAAGGATTAGGGATTAATCATCTTTATATCTTATAACTTATACACTCAATAACTTGTAACTCGTAACTTATAACTCATTAGCGTTGTTAATTAATTATCTGCATAAAATAGGATGGTTCATAGGCTTGGTACTGTTGCAGGTGCTGATATTGAACAATGTGCATATTGCAGGATATGCCACTCCATTTCTGTATATCTACTTGATACTGAAGTTTGAGTCGGACACTCCCCGCAATGCGTTGATGTTGTGGGCATTCTTTTTAGGGCTGGCTGTCGACGTCTTTTCCGACACACCGGGGATGAACGCTGCCGCTACGGTGTTGCTGGCTTTCTTGCGCCCCACTTTCCTGCGGCTGTTCGTGCCTCGTGACACGCTGGATACACTGGTTCCGGCCATCCGTACAATGGGGATTCTTCCTTTCCTGAAATATCTGGTTGTGAGTGTGCTGATACATCACGGCTTGTTGCTTACCCTCGAATTCTTCTCTTTTGCCCATATTGGTACGCTGTTGTTGAGAATTGCGGCAAGTACCCTGCTTACTGTGACCTGCATTATGGCTGTTGAGGGAATAAGAAAGAAAGGATAAAGGGATTAAGGATTAGGAATTGATGAAAGACTATACACTGGAAAAGCGGAAATATGTAATTGGAGCGGCGGCTATTGTCATCGTTCTTATTTACGTGTTCCGGCTGTTCGACCTGCAAATCATGACTGATGACTACAAGAAGAACGCGGACAGTAACGCTTTTCTGAACAAGATACAATATCCATCACGGGGGGCTATCTACGACCGTAACGGTAAGTTGCTCGTGTTTAACCAGCCTGCCTATGATATTACGTTTGTGCCTCGGGAGGTGACGCAGCTGGATACACTCGACCTTTGCAGTGCCTTGAACATTACCCGTGAGCAGTTTGACAAACGGATGAAGGACGTCAAGAACCGCTGGATGAACCCCGGTTATTCCAAATACACCCATCAGGTGTTCATGACGCAGCTTTCTGCCGAAGAGTGCGGTGTGTTTCAGGAGAAGCTGTTCAAATTTCCAGGTTTCTATATTCAGCGGCGTACTATCCGCCAATATACCTATAACTCTGCCGGCCATTTGCTGGGAGACATCGGCGAAGTGTCCAAGAAAGACATTGAGAACGATGACTATTATATTCGCGGAGACTATATAGGCAAGCAAGGCATCGAGAAATCCTATGAAAAGTATCTGCGTGGAGAGAAGGGGGTGGAGATTCTGCTTCGTGACGCTCACGGGCGCATCCAGGGACACTACATGGACGGACAGTTGGACCGTTCCTCCGTACCCGGCAAGAACCTGACACTAGGCATCGACATTGACCTCCAGATGTTGGGCGAACGGCTGCTTCAACACAAAATCGGTGCCATTGTGGCCATCGAACCGGCTACGGGTGAGATTCTGTGCATGGTTTCCTCGCCTACCTTTGACCCTCATCTGATGATAGGGCGCCAGCGGGGAAAGAACCACCGCCTGCTGCAGATGGACAAGCGGAAGCCTTTGTTGAACCGTGCCATCATGGGAGCTTATCCGCCGGGCTCCACCTTCAAGACGGCGCAGGCACTGACTTTCCTTCAGGAAGAGATTATCCACGAAGATTATCCGACTTTCCCTTGTGCGCATGGTTTCAATCATAAAGGCCTTCATGTGGGATGTCACGGACATGGTTCGCCTCTGTCGCTGATTCCTGCCATCGCTACCTCTTGTAATTCCTATTTCTGTTGGGGATTGTATCGCATGTTCGGTGATAAAAAATACGGTTCGCCGCAGAATGCCATTACCGTATGGAAAGACCACATGGTATCGCAGGGCTTCGGCTATCGGCTCGGTACCGACCTCCCCGGCGAACAGCGTGGACTGATACCGAATGCAAAGTTCTACGACAAGCCCTATCGGGGTTCGTGGAACGGTCTGACGGTGATTAGTATCTCCATCGGGCAGGGAGAGATTCTCGCCACCCCGTTGCAGATAGCCAATCTGGGTGCCACCATTGCCAACCGGGGGCATTTCATTACTCCGCACATCGTGAAGGAGATAGAAGACAATGAACTGGACAGCATCTATCGCAATCCCCGTTATCCCACCATCGACCGCGAATATTATGAAATGGTGGTGAAAGGCATGCGTGCCGCTGTAGACGGAAGTACGGGTAGCGCCACTTGCCGCATGGCGGGAGCCATCCTGCCGGGTGTGGAGGTCTGCGGAAAGACGGGCACGGCACAGAACCGCGGCAAGGACCATTCTGTCTTTATGGGCTTTGCCCCGATGGACAACCCTAAGATAGCCATTGCCGTCTATGTGGAGAACGGTGGTTTCGGTGCCACGTATGGCGTACCTATCGGTGCCATGATGATGGACCAGTATCTGCATGGAAAGCTGTCGCCCGAGAATGAGATACGGGCGGAAGAATTCAGTAACCGGGTGATACTTTACGGAGATGAGGAGAGATGATGATGAGGGGTTGGGGATTAAGGATTAGGGGTTAGGGATGAACGGTGAGTGACTTCAATAGTAAATAGTAAATCGTAAAATCGTAAATAAATTGGTGACAAGGAGAGATAGCATATGGAAATCATTGGACTGGGTGACGATTGTCGTTTACCTGCTGCTGATTGTATTCGGCTGGTTCAGTGTCTGTGGGGCGAGTTATGATTATGGTGACCGTGACTTTCTGGACTTCTCTACGCGTGCCGGCAAGCAGTTTGTCTGGATTATATGTTCCTTCGGGCTGGGGTTTGTGCTGCTGATGCTGGATGATTCCCTCTATGACATGTTCTCCTACCTTATATATATAGGGCTGATGCTGTTGCTGATTGTCACGATATTCATTGCGCCCGACACGAAAGGGTCGCGGTCGTGGCTCATCCTGGGGCCGGTCAGTTTGCAGCCGGCGGAGTTTGCCAAGTTTGCCACGGCGCTGGCGCTTGCCAAGTATATGAGTGCCTACTCGTTTACGATGAAGAATTGGAAAAGCTCCCTTATGTTGGCTTTCCTGATTCTCTTCCCCATGTTGCTGATTATCCTACAGCGGGAGACGGGTTCGGCATTGGTGTACTCTGCATTTTTCCTGATGCTTTATCGGGAGGGAATGCCGGGCGTGGTACTGTTCTCGGGTATATGTGCAGTGGCCTACTTTGTGGTGGGCATCCGTTTTGATGCGGTGATGATTGCCGATACACCGACGCCTATCGGAGAATTTGCCGTACTGCTGATGGTACTGCTCTTTGCCGGAGGTATGGTGTGGGTTTATAAAAAGCGCTGGGAACCCACACGGAATATTATCGGCGGTTCGCTGGGAGTGCTGCTCGTGGCTTATCTGATTTCGGAATATGTGGTACCCTTCAACTTGGTGTGGGTGCAGTGGGGGCTTTGTGCACTTGTTGTCGGGTATCTTGTCTTTCTTTCTTTAAGCGAGCGCCATTTATCTTATTTTCTGATTGGGCTGTTTGCTTTGGGTTCGATAGGTTTCCTCTACTCCAGCGACTACTTCTTCAATAAAGTGCTGGAGCCCCATCAACAGATACGTATCAAGGTGGTGCTCGGTATGGAAGAGGACCTTGCTGGTGCCGGCTATAACGTGAACCAGTCGAAGATAGCCATCGGCTCCGGGGGGCTGACCGGCAAAGGTTTCTTGAATGGTACGCAGACAAAGCTGAAGTATGTGCCGGAGCAAGATACGGACTTCATTTTTTGCACCGTGGGTGAGGAGGAAGGATTCGTAGGGTCTACGGCTGTACTGTTACTGTTCCTTATTCTTATTTTACGGCTGATTGTCGTGGCCGAGCGGCAGCAATCTCCCTTTGGCCGGGTGTATGGTTATTCTGTGCTTAGTATATTCTTGTTCCATCTATTCATCAATATAGGCATGGTGCTGGGGCTGACCCCCGTCATCGGTATCCCGTTGCCTTTCTTCAGTTACGGAGGTTCTTCTCTCTGGGGATTCACAATCCTGCTGTTTATCTTTCTGCGGATTGATGCGGGACGTAATCGTCGAATTTAGTTATGACCGTTTCCTTGTGGGACATACGAATGGACTTGATTATCATTACATTGCATTTACACATTGTTTACATCGTAATGTAACGGCCGTTACACCGCATTGTAACGTCCTTTACGCTGTATCGTAACGACTTTTACGCTATATTGTAACGCCCTTTACATGCTGGTGTAACGGTCGTTACATCCTGGCGTAAAAGACGTTACGCTATGAGGTAAGAGGGCAAGTTATGATACCCCGCCCGTTTCCGCTTCAAGGAGACTTGAGTGGGAGACTGAGGTGGTTGTTAGAAGAAGGTAATAAAGAACAATAGGGAGTTCCTATCTCTTCAGTTTGATGCCGATGTCATTGATTCCTTGCAGCCTTTCGTCCGGTAGCGTATAGGCCACTTTAAAGAGGTAGGTGCCGGGTTTGCCGATTCGAACGCTTCCTGCGGGAACGGCAGTCTGATAGAGACCTCCCCAGCCGTCACCTTTCCAGATTCCTTCTTTGTCCGCGAGGATTAGCTGTATGGTGTCCGTGGGTGACGGAATGGAATCTGCGGTGGTGTAGCAGATGGATAGAGGTAGATTCTGATAGGGGTAGTTGCTTCGGTTACGAACTTCCAAAGACAGTTTGTAGTAGGTCAGTGAGTCGGTGACCTTCACGTCGAAAGAGAGCGTGTCTTCGCGCAGCCAGCCTTCGGTGGGAAGGGATTGGAAGGAATGGTATACAGTCTGTTTGTCGCAAGCGCTCAGCAGGCTTGCGACAAACAGTAGTATGATACCTTTCAGGCAGAGATTCCTATTCTTGAGCCGGTTTGTCATTTTGGGCAGGTCTTTCACCTTGAGGTTTGGGCTTATTGTTACGGGGCGGACGACGGTTGTTATTGTTCCGTTGTTGACGTTCGCCTTGTTGCTGTTCACCTTGTTTGGGTGCTTGCCGGTCTTGTTTCTGTCTCGGTTGCCGGTCTTGCCTGGATTGTTCTCTCTGGTTGTTGGATTGCGGAGCACCCTGCTGCTCACCTCCTTGCGGACGACCGTTTCCACTCTTTTTCTTTCTCTTGTTACGGCTGTTGTTGCTGTTCTCGCCACCGTTGCCGTCACTGCCACTCTTGCCTTTCCGGCTGCGGTCAAAGCGAGTGAGACTCTCTTGTTCCAGCAAGTCCACCGGCTTTTTGGGTTCGGAACGATGGGTTTCTTCTATCAGGCTGTCGGGCTTGATGCCACGTCTGTTCAAACCGATAATCTCGAAGGCGCGTCTGCCGCTGATGGTCACCAGGTTGGCGGGGATGTTCTTGTCGCTTGAGTAGGTTATCTGGTTGCTCAGAATGTCGGCTTTGAAGAAGAAGAACTCACCGTCTTTGGTCTCTAAGGTAATCTCGCGTGAGGGCAGGCGTTTCTGTGCTTCCACGTAGCAGTCTACTTCGTAGTTGAGGCAGCACTTCAGTTTGGCGCATTGTCCGGCAAGCTTCTGCGGATTCAGTGAAATGTCCTGGAAGCGCGCCGCGCTGGTGGATACCGATACGAAGGAGGTCATCCAGGTGGCGCAGCACAGCTCGCGTCCGCAGGGACCGATACCGCCGATGCGTCCGGCTTCCTGGCGGGCACCAATCTGTTTCATCTCGATACGCACGCGGAAAGCGTCGGCAAGTACCTTGATGAGCTGGCGGAAGTCCACCCGTTCGTCGGCTATGTAGTAGAAGATGGCCTTGTTGCCGTCTCCCTGATATTCCACGTCTCCAATCTTCATGTTGAGGTTGAGGTCCAGGGCTATCTGACGCGAGCGTATCATGGTGGAGTGTTCACGGGCTTTTGCCTCGTTGTACTTCTCCATATCCACAGGCTTCGCCTTGCGGTAGATGCGTTTGATGTCTGCCTCAGACTTGATATTGGCTTTCTTCATTTGCAGCGGCACGAGACGTCCGGTCAGGGTCACCACACCGATATCATGTCCGGGGGTGGCTTCTACGGCTACGATGTCGCCTTTCTCCAGAGGTATCTTGTTGCTGTTGCGGAAATATCCCTTGCGGGTATTCTTGAACTGAACCTCTACCAGCTCGCTCTCATCGGCATTGCCCGGAATGTCTGCCAGCCAGTCGTAGGTGTTCAGTTTCTTGTCCTGCCTGCCGCAACTCTTGCAGCAGAGACCTCCGCTTCCGTTATGTAGTTTAAATTCCATCATCTATTTATTTACTATTTACTATTTACGATTTGAT
>ENA-OXEJ01000582-OXEJ01000582.1-human-gut-metagenome-genome-assembly--contig:-NODE-582-length-9786-cov-4.05899_pt1 | contig 9786 bp, 7 predicted proteins | sample MGYA00249359_ERZ652251 | MGnify/ENA primary metagenome ERZ652251 (study PRJEB26925, sample SAMN05826915) | human gut metagenome | biome: ENVO:2100002; feature: ENVO:00000062; material: ENVO:00002003...
TATAAGAGACAGGCTGCAGGGGATATAATACATAGGGATCTATGAGCAGCTGCAGGACACCGTAGGCTACACCTGTGGCAATACCGGCACCCAGACCGAACCAGTAACCGGGCAGGCAGATCACCAGCATGGACAGAAGCGTAATGGAACCGCCGGTAGGAAAATGGAACAGCTTGATGTTAGACAGCACGGTTCCAAGAGCGATTGCCATAGCGCAAAAAGCCAGCTGCTTTACGGTCAGCTTACCGTGAGCCATTTTCCGGTCACCGTCGTCAGCCCCGGTCTTATTTCTCTGCTTACGGGCAAATATAACGGCCACAGCCAGCAGAGCGATCAGGACAACCACTAACAGGACATTGCCCAGAGCAGTGGGGACATAAGTAGTCTCGCCCCAGTCATTCACAACAACATTGTACAACATAAAAAAATCCTCCTTCGTATGCGCGAGGAGGGACAACATCGTATCCATGCAAAAATTACAGTCTTGAACGGCACTCTTATAATGTACGGTTCTCATACACTGTTATCAGCAGTGTATATGTAGACGATAACTGCATGAAATCTATGCTTCCTTACGCCGGTATTATCCGGTTCAAGTAGTGAGGGTTAGAAGTGATGGCATAGTTTTACAGCACTTCAATCTCAGCGATGCGCTCCCCTAGCGGAATATAATATTTACTTCCTTACTATATTGCTTTATCGTGACAGTGTCAAGCTTAGAGAAAAGTTTTTAATACTTGCAGCACACCGTTCTCCCAGTATGGTGCGCAGGTTCCCTTTGCGGCAGCGATTACTTCCTCTCTGGCGTTGGATACCGCATAGCTGGTTCCGGCGCTCTCAAGCATTTCTATATCATTCAGATTGTCTCCGAAAGTGCAGGTCTCATCCGGGGCAATGCCAAGATATTCCTGAAGAAAGCGAATAGCGGTTCCTTTGTTGACACCTAACGGGTTACAGTCCATCCATTCTTTGCCGGAGGAAGCGATTTTAGCCTTGGTCTGCCAGGTGGGAGTGAAAAGAGGAGCGCACATTTCTTCACATGCCGAAGGGTGATATACAGTGAATTTGATCACGTTGTCCACAGGTGTTTTTAACAGATCCGGAACTTCGCGGATATCATATCCGTAGGAATCTGTGAGCCATCGGAACATGCGGCTTCCGGCATCTTCCGCCAGACAATAGTCCGGGGTGGCAATAAAACAATCACAGTCCGGCAGGTTGTTTCGGACTGTTTCGCACATCCCATGCCAGACATCTTCGGGCAGAGTGTGGACTTTTAAAATTTTGTGCGGGGTACGGACTACCGTGCCGCCGTCCGTGATATAGAGAAGCTTATCCCGGATGGGAGCAAAAAGCTTCCGTTCACTGATAAATTGTCTGCCGGAACAGGCAACGAAAATGATTCCTTTTTCGGTGAGTTTATCAATCACAGTCATATATTCGGGATCCAGCATCAGCGTACCGTCTTTTAGAAGCGTACCGTCAATGTCGGTTGCAATCAATTTGATCATAGCTCCTCCTGTTAATGGAAAGTATGCTATGATTATAGCCTATCTGTAAGCGGATTTGCAATGACATCCGCAAGATTGACATCCTCAAGATAGATAAAACAGTTGGAAAAACGGAAAAAATATAGTATCGTAGATTGTAAAGATAAAGAAGCGGTAAAAAGGCGGTAAGAAACAGATAAGGGATAGACAAGAAACCTGAAGAAGCAACAGGAACCGGGCATAGAAGGGTTAACGATAGGAATGAAGAAATTAATTATAGGAATTCTGGCACATGTGGATGCCGGCAAGACGACACTGGCGGAAGGCCTTTTATATACCTGCGGAACGATCCGCAAGGCAGGAAGAGTGGATCACGGAGATGCTTTTCTGGACAATGGGGACATGGAGAGGAAGAGAGGCATCACAATTTTCTCCAAGCAGGCGAGAATCCGGTGGAAAGATGTGGATATCACTCTGTTAGATACCCCGGGGCATGTGGATTTTTCCGCCGAAATGGAGAGGACACTTCAGGTATTGGATGCAGCGATCCTTGTGATCGACGGCAGCGACGGCGTGCAGGGGGATGTATACACACTGTGGAGATTATTGAAAAGATATGAGGTCCCGGTATTTTTATTTGTAAATAAAATGGATCAGCCGGGCACCGAGCGGGACAAAATATTGACCGAACTGCAAAGTAAGCTGGATGGCAATATTGTAACCGTTGAAAATATCATGGCGCAGGAGAAATACGGAGAAGACCGTGAGCAGGAACTGGAACATACCGCCATGTGCAGCGAAGCACTGATGGAGGAATATCTGGAGACCGGAGCCTTGCAGCCGGAGAGCATGGCACTCACCGTGGCGCAGCGGAAGCTGTTTCCCTGCTTTTTTGGATCCGCGTTAAGGCAGGAAGGCATAGAAAAGCTGCTGGACGGGCTGTCTTTGTATCTGCCGGAACCGGAATATTCACAGGAGTTTGGAGCCAGAGTCTATAAAATCGGTAGAGATACGGCGGGGAACCGTCTGACGTATCTGAAAGTCACCGGAGGGACTCTTCGGGTCAAAATGATGATCGGTAATGAGAAAAGCAGTGCCGGGGAGGAGACCTGGGAGGAAAAGGCAGACCAGCTGCGCCTGTACAACGGAGGAAGCTATGAGACTGCAGACAGCGTGCCGGCGGGAGAAGTCTGCGCGATCACGGGACTCACGAAGACATTTGCAGGACAGGGACTGGGCTATGAAAGCGAGAATCTGGCACCGGTGTTGGAACCGGTATTGACATACAGACTGAGTTTTCCCCCGGATGTGGATCCGGTGACAGCGCTCGGAAAACTCAGACAGCTGGAAGAAGAGGAGCCGCAGTTACATGTATTATGGCAGGAGGAAAAGCGGGAGATCCATATGCAGGTCATGGGGCAGGTGCAGATGGAGATCCTGAAAAATATCCTGTGGGAGCGTTTCGGACTGGAAGCGGAATTCGATGCGGGAAGTATTGTCTATAAGGAGACGCTGGCGGAGCCGGTGGAAGGCATCGGCCATTTTGAACCCCTGCGACATTATGCGGAAGTGCACCTGCTGCTAGAACCCGGTGAACGGGGCAGCGGACTGCAGTTCGCATCTGCCTGCAGTGAGGATATGCTGGATCGGAACTGGCAGAGACTGATCCTGACTCATTTGGAGGAAAAAAGGCATGTGGGAGTGCTCACCGGATCGGAGATCACAGATCTTCGGATACTGTTGATCGCCGGCAAGGCACATACTAAGCATACGGAAGGTGGGGATTTCCGGCAGGCAACTTATCGCGCCATCCGCCAGGGACTGCGCAGTGGAAAAAGTATTCTGCTTGAGCCGTGGTTTTCCTATCGGCTGGAAGTACCGACAGAGAATCTCGGCAGAGCAATGTCAGATATCACCAGGATGAACGGACGATTCGATCCGCCGGTGACTGAAGGAAACAACAGCGTACTGACGGGCAGTGTGCCGGTGGCAACCATGCGGGATTACGCCAGAGAAGTAGCTTCCTATACCAAAGGACACGGCAGACTGTCCTGTAGCCTGCAGGGGTACGAGCCCTGCCATAATACGGAAGAGGTGATGGCACAGACGAATTACGATCCGGAGGCGGATACTGCCAATCCTACCGGTTCCGTATTCTGCGCTCACGGAGCCGGTTTCCAGGTGCCATGGGATCAGGTGCCGGAATACGCCCATGTGGAGAGCGGCTGGGTACCGGATTCGGAGGAGAATGCAGAGTCTGGTGATGACGCTTTACAGGGAATGCCGGCAGTGAACAGACGGCAGGGAGCTGTACGTCAGACGGGCGGCGGCACAGAGCGTGTCATATCTCAGGAGGAGATCGAAGAGATATTCCTAAGGACCTATGGGAAACGGGCAGAGGATTCCCACAGATTCCAAAGATATCATACTTCTTTCGGCAGCCGCAGCAACTATACGAGCAGCCAGACGGACAGCGTGCGGACACCGAAGACCAAAGCAGGCCCTCAGGAAAAACCGGAAGAATATCTGCTGGTGGACGGCTATAATATTATTTTCGCATGGCCGGAGCTGCGGGAGCTTTCGAAGATCAACCTGGATAGCGCCAGGGATAAGCTGATGGATATCCTGTGCAATTATCAGGGCTATCAGGGATGCCGACTGATCCTGGTCTACGATGCTTATAAGGTGAAGGGGAATCCCGGATCCACCATGAAATATCATAATATAGAAGTGGTCTATACGAAGGAAGCGGAGACCGCAGACCAGTATATTGAGCGCACAACGCATGAGCTGGGAGCAAAACCGCAGAAATACCGCGTGACGGTAGCTACCTCAGATGCCCTGGAGCAGATGATCATCTGGGGCAACGGTGCAGTCAGAATGTCTGCCCTGGGGTTAAAAGCAGCGGTGGAATCCGCCGGAGCAGAATATTTTAACAGCTGAATTATAACCGCTTCGCAGTGACATTTGGATTGAGGTGGTTTTATAGTACTTGAAAAAAGGTAATCTATATCTGTCGGATGGAGCGGATGATGAAAGCTCCGGTAAAAATCCGGATAAAAGAACAGAGAGGTATAGATTATGAGAAGAAAAGCCATTTCCAATATTATGTTTTATGTTACTACAGTATTATTGATCCTGACCATTGTATTCTGCATCGGAAGCACGGTGAAAAGCGAAAGCAGCAATGAAACACAGCGTATTGAGAATCAGGTGAAGGAACAGCAGCTGCTTACAAAGGTGAAGCAATATCTCAATGAGAATGGCTGCTGTAACAGTGGTGTGACACTGACTTATGTGATGGATGAAAGCGGAGCATGTGATTATACCTTTACGATCCATCATAAGAGGATCAATGACATGAGTGAAGAGGAACGTGAAGCTTTCAGCGCAGAGCTTATGCAGGCATGCAATGCTTCCGGCAGCTACAGCATCTCTTATGAATATCTTCTGACAGATTTTTAAGGGAGACATGACATTTTTCAGAATAGGGGTTATACTGTTACCATATGCCGCAGCAGAGGCAATGGGAAAGGAGAAGGACAGATGACATTTATTCCCAAACCACATGAGATATATAAGCATTTTAAAGGGAATCTGTACCAGATCGTTACGATAGCACAGCATTCGGAGACCGGAGAGCAGCTGGTGATCTATCAGGCAATGTACGGAGATTTTAAGACATATGCGAGACCGCTTGCGATGTTTACGAGCGAAGTGGATAAGGTGAAATACCCTGAGATACAGCAGAGATTCCGTTTTGAGCTGCAGGGTGCGGACGCGGACAGACAGACCCGTGAGACTGACGCAGTGAGTGGGGCGCAGGGCGTAGCAGCACAGCCGGAGGCACCGGCAGTGCATATAGAAGTTGCAGAGGAGGAGCCCGCACTGGATCCTTTGGTATTAGAATTCCTGGATGCGGATTCCTATGAGCAGAAGTTAAATATTCTCGCAGGCTTACATCACCGGATCACCGATGAGATGATCACGACCATGGCAATCGCCTGTGATATCGAAGTAAATGACGGTGAGACGGAGGAGCGTTATGAAGAACTGAAAAACTGCCTGCTCACCATGGAGAAGTTTGAATGCAATCGCCTGCGGTAGACACTATGGATAAATACAATGAAAATTTAACGGATGTTAAGGAAATCTTTAGGAAAGGTGACCTTCGGGCAATTCCCAAACCACTTTTAAAATGGTATGATAATAATCGTAGGATTCTTCCCTGGAGAGAACAGCCCACACCCTATCGCGTATGGGTCTCTGAGATCATGCTACAGCAGACCAGGGTGGAGGAGGTGAAACATTCTTTTCAGAGATTTATGGATACCCTGCCGGATATCGCGGCATTAGCGGAAGCACCGGAGGAGACTCTATTAAAGCTTTGGGAGGGACTTGGTTATTACAACCGGGTGCGTAATCTGCAGAAAGCAGCAATTCAGATCATGGAAGATTATGCCGGAATTATGCCGGATTCTTATGAAGAATTGCTGAAACTGAAAGGAATCGGAAGCTATACGGCGGGAGCAGTATCTTCCATAGCTTATGGAAAACCGAACCCGGCGGTAGATGGAAATGTGCTCCGTGTGATCGCCCGCATCCGTAAGGATGATCGATGTATCTCAGAGGATAAAGTGAAAAAGGCCGTGGAGAAGGACTTGTGGGAGGTTATACCGAAGGACAGACCCGGGGATTTTAACCAGGCAATGATGGAGATCGGAGCCTGCGTGTGTATTCCAAACGGTGCCCCTCATTGTGAGGAGTGTCCGCTTCGGCAGATCTGTCTGGCATACGAAGATCGAACACAGCAACAGTACCCGAATAAGGCAAAGGCAAAAGAACGGACCATAGAGGAGAAGACAATCCTCATTATCCGGGATGCGGAGCTTGCGGTGCTGCATAAGCGGCCGGCTAAGGGACTGCTCGCCGGAATGTATGAATTCCCGTCAATGAAGGGATTCTGTACGGCGGAAGAGGTGAAGGAATATCTGACAGAGAACGGGCTGCAGGTACTCAGGATCCAGCCGTTGGAGGATGCAAAGCATATTTTCTCCCACAGAGAATGGCATATGAAGGGATACCTCATCCGGGTCGATGAACTCGCACCGAAGAAGGTGGGACCGGATTCTGCGGACTGGATCTATATTGAACCCCGGGAGACGCAAGACAGATATCCCATTCCTTCTGCATTTGCAGCTTATGCGAAGGGACTGAGCATGCAGCTTGGAATACCTCGAACTATGTTTTAATATGAAGAAAGGACAGCAATCATGAAATTACTTTCCATAGCAATTCCCTGTTATAATTCTGAAAAGTATATGAGAAAATGTATTGACTCCCTGTTAGTCGGAGGGGAGGATGTGGAGATTCTGATCGTTGATGACGGATCTACTAAGGATCGCACTGCGGAGATCGCAGATGAATATGAAGCACAGTTTCCTACGATCGTCCGCGCGATCCACAAGGAGAACGGTGGACACGGTTCTGCAGTGAATACCGGAATTGCCAATGCTACCGGATTATATTTTAAGGTGGTGGACAGTGATGACTGGGTGAAGCAGGATGCCTATTTTAAGATCCTGGACACTCTGCGGGAGCTGGCAGGAGGCGGTCAGGCACTGGACATGCTGATCAGCAACTATGTCTATGAGAAGGAAGGCGAGAGTCGCAAGAAAGTTATTCAGTACCGTCATATTCTGCCGGTAGAGAGGATGTTCACCTGGAAGGACTGCCATCATTTTATCAAGGGACATTACATACTGATGCATTCTGTGATCTTCCGTACGAAGCTGCTTCAGGAATGCGGACTGAAGCTTCCGGAGCATACTTTCTATGTGGACAATCTGTATGTGTTTGAACCGTTACCTTATGTGAAAAATATGTATTATCTGGATGTGAATTTCTACAGATACTATATAGGAAGACAGGATCAGTCTGTCAATGAGACGGTCATGATCTCCCGTATCGACCAACAGATCCGCGTGACAAAGCTGATGATCGATTATCTTGTGGCAAAAAAACAAGAGCTGGTCAAGAACAGACGCCTGTATCAGTACATGCGTAACTATCTGGAAATTATTATGACAGTGTCATCCGTTCTGCTGATCCGCTCCGGTACTCAGGAACACCTGGATAAGAAGAAAGAATTGTGGGAGTATCTTAAGAGCAAGGATAAGAGACTGTACCTGTGGATGCGCAATGGCATCATGGGCGGAACGATGAACCTGCCCGGAAGAGGCGGACGCAAGATTTCCGTGGAGGGGTACAAGATCTGCCAGAAGCTGTTTGGTTTTAACTAGTCGGGGTTTTATTTTTGATAAGCCAGAAAAAGCTTCAAAAGTCTGAGTGCATAATCACGTTCTCTTTGTTCGGAATTATTTAGCATAGTTAAAATAGCGGATACTTCGGCGGTTTGCCCGGGGTATCCGTTTTCGTTGTTTTCTTTTCCGTAAATAATATAATCCAGTGACATATCTAAAGCTTCGGAAAGCGCCATCAGAGTTTCTACACTCATACCGCAGCTGCCACGTTCAATATCGGCATAATATTTTGCGGCACGGTCTATTTTTTCAGCCATTTCATCCTGCGTGAATCCCAAAAGATTTCTTTTCAGGCGAATACGTTCTCCGGCAGCCAGACGATCATATGTTTTTTTCATTTATACCTCCAATATCATTATCCCCATGAATTGCCCCATTTTTTAGTGTAATCATAAAAGCATTTTCTATGAACTTTTCCCAGTTACATTATGAAGACCGTAAACTATTGACAATACCAGTTTTAAACGTATATAATGGTTACGTTTAAAACAGAAGCCAAAATTACGTTAAAAACGTAGTGACAGAGGGAATTCTTACAATAGCCCGGAAAAAGTCTGGAAAGAGGAAATACTAATGAAGAAAAAAATCATTTCCGTAATCGTGGGCGTGGCCGGTCTGACCATGGCTTATTTTTTAGCGAGCGGAATCTCTCATATCATCTATAATCGTCCGACGGACAATGCGGCTGCCGAAACTGAGAGCACAACGGATAGCGCTGTGCAGGGAACTGAGGAAGCAAAAAGTGCCATGACCGAGGACGAGATCAACGAAATGCTGGCAGGCATGAAGACAACGGAAACGGCAGAGACCGAGACTGCGACAGAAGAGCAGAGCGAAGTAATCCCTGTGAAGTTTGAAGAGCTTCAGGCGGTGAACCCGGATGTCTATGCCTGGATCACCGTACCCGGTACGGATATTGATTATCCGATCCTGCAGCATGCATCCGACAATTCTTATTATCTCATGCATAATATCGACGGTTCCTATGGATATCCCGGTTGTATCTACACCGAGAATATGAACAGTAAGGACTTCACGGATAACAATACTGTGATCTATGGACACAATATGAAAAACGGTTCTATGTTCGCACAGTTACATAAATTCGAAGATCCGGACTTTTTTGATGCGAATAGAGAAGTTGTGATCTATCTGCCCGGAGAAGTACTGCATTACACCATTTTTGCAGCCCATATCTACGATGACAGACACCTGCTGTACAGCTTTGACTTTACGAATCCGGAGGTCTATCAGAAATACCTGGATTCCATATTCAGCACCCGCGATATGAGTGCAAATATTGACAAGGATATCACAGTAACAACAGACAATCAGATCATTACATTAGTGACCTGTATCGGCAGCCAGCCGAATAACCGACTTCTGGTGCAGGCAGTACTGACTGACAGAGAACTGGGCGCGGAGACTGCCTTGGCTGCAGCTGCAACAGAATAGACCAACAAAGTATTTTATGTGTGGGAGACAGACTATGAAGAAGGAAGATAGCAGAGACAGCCTCATAGATATTCCGCTTGAAGATGACCGGGACGAATCCCAACTGACAGGCCGGAAAGCGGCAGAATACAATAAGCAGCATGTCATCCGGCACAAAAAGCGTGTCCGGACGAAGATATTATGTGCGCTGGGAATATTGCTGGCACTGCTTGCAATCCTCGCGGTGATCGCAGTGATCCTCGTTAACGTGTGGAGATCCACCGGCCGTGCAAGCCTGCTTCATCATGCACAGGGCAACAGCACCGATGCAGCACAGGCGATGCAGGAAGCGGCAAATGAGAAAAATTCCGAAGCCTCCGAAGCACAGGAAGCGGAAGAATCCTATGAATTGCAGGAAGGTCAGATCCGTTACAACGGTAAGACTTACCAATATAAAGATAATCTTATGAATATCCTCTGTCTGGGAATCGATAGCCGTGACGGCATCGCGAAGGAGAAGACACCCGGTAAGGCAGGAC
>ENA-OXEJ01000630-OXEJ01000630.1-human-gut-metagenome-genome-assembly--contig:-NODE-630-length-9243-cov-6.19896_pt1 | contig 9243 bp, 8 predicted proteins | sample MGYA00249359_ERZ652251 | MGnify/ENA primary metagenome ERZ652251 (study PRJEB26925, sample SAMN05826915) | human gut metagenome | biome: ENVO:2100002; feature: ENVO:00000062; material: ENVO:00002003...
CGCAGGAAGTTCCGGAAATTTATGATGGCATTGTCAAAATTATGGGCGTTGCCCGCGATCCGGGGTCAAAAGCCAAAATCGCCGTTAAAACCGACGATATGACGATTGATCCGGTCGGCGCCTGCGTCGGTTTGCGCGGTATTCGCGTACAGGCGGTGGTTACGGAACTGCAGGGCGAGAAAATCGATATTGTTCCTTATTCCGAGGACAAGGCGCAGTACATTGTCAGCGCCTTGTCGCCGGCCGAAGTCACCAAGGTGGTTCTGGACGAGGAAAACAACCGTATTGAGGCGGTTGTTCCGCAGGAACAGTTTTCGCTGGCCATCGGCCGCCGCGGCCAGAATGTCAAGCTGGCTTCCCAGCTGCTGGGCTGCGACATTGACGTTCTGACCGAAGAGCAGGAACAGGAACGCCGCTCCAATGAAAACAAGGTTCGTTCGCAGCGCTTTATCGAAGCTTTGGATGTTGACGAGATGATTGCGCATCTGCTGATTGCCGAAGGTTTTTCAACCGTTGACGAGATTGCGCTGGTTCCGTTGAACGAACTGGCCGAAATCGAAGGTTTTGACGAAGACGTTGCCGCCGAGCTTCAGAAACGTGCCAAAGACTTTATTGCCAAGCGCAATGAAGAATTTGCCGAAAAGAGCAAGATGCTGGGTATTGACGAGCAGTTGAAAACCGTTGACGGACTGGATCAGGACATGATCCTGACGCTGGCCGGCAAAGGTGTCAAGACGCTTGACGATCTGGCTGATCTGGCTGCCGACGAACTGATGGAAATGCTCGGTGAAAACGTTCTTTCCGAAGTCGAAGCGAACAAAGTTATTATGAAAGCCAGAGAGCACTGGTTCTCGGAAGAAACGAGCTTATAAGGCATCCGGAGCGATTTTACGGGGTCGGTAAAAATTCATGTGGTTTTTCTGCGCCGATTTTTCCGCCCCCGGGAATCACTTCATCGGTTCCTTTAATCTCAGTTCTTCATGCTTTTTTGTTGTTGGATTGAAATGAAAATGAAACAGGAAACGGAAAATCGCAAATGTATTGTCTGCGGCGAGGTCAAAGAAAAGGAGCTGCTTTTGCGCTTTACGCTGGCGCCGGACAATCAGGTCGTCCCCGACTTTAAGAAAAAACTGCCGGGGAAAGGAATTTATGTTTCGGTTTCCAAAACAGCGTTGCAGAAGGCAGTGGAAAAGAATTTGTTTGCAAAAGCTGTGAAAAAAAACGCTAAAGTTAGTGCGGAACTGGTTCAGACCGTGGAAAATATTCTGAGAAAAAAAGGTTTGGAATCAATTTGTTTGGCAAAGAAAGCCGGGGATTTAGTTACCGGTTTTGAAAAAGTGGGCGAAAAAATCAGACACGGCAAGGCGGCCTTTTTGCTTGAAGCTGCGGACGCCGGCGCCGACGGACATCAGAAAATTACGGCTTTGGCCAACGGTCTGGAAATTTTCGCTTTATACAGTGTTGAGGAGTTGGATAAGGCATTAGACAGGGTTAATACGGTTCATGCGGCGCTGCTGAAAGGCGATATGGCAAAACTGGTTCATACCGATTTGGTTCGGCTGCAAAGGTTTTTGAATTCATAAATTTTGAAAAGAGTACGGAGATACAAACAGAATGACACAAGATAATGCAAACAATAAACTCACATTATCGGGCAAATCTACACTTACACTTAAGAATATCGGCGACGCTTCCAGGTCGCACAGCCATGACGGCAAAAAATTCGTGCAGGTCGAAGTTCGCAAGAAAAGAATAATCAATCCGGCGGCTGCTGCCGAGCCGAAGGTTGAGATCGACGAAGTGACGGCGCAGAAGCTTAAGCTGATTGCCGAAGCCAAGGAGCACGAAGCCCGCCGCCGTCAGGAAGAGGAGGAACGCGAAAAGGAACGTGCCCGCCAGAGAGAACTTGAAGAACAGGAACGCCTGAAACGCGAGCAGGAGGAAGCCGAGCGCAAAGCCGCGGAAGCTTCCGCGCCGGTTAAGCCGGAAAGAAAAGAAGAGCCGGCTGCCGAAGATAAGTTCAAAGTTAAAAAGTCCAAAGATTATGACGATGACGAAGAGGACGATGAAGACGATGAAGACGACTATCACAGTAAGAAGTTTAAGAAACCGGTAGTGGCAGAGAAGTCGCTGAGCCGTGAAGAGGCTTTCGAACAGGAACGCAAGAAAATCATGAAGCGCAGTTTCGAACCGCAACGCCGCGGCGGCAAGGTCAATCTGCACAGCATCGGTTCGGTTGACGACGATGACGACGATTATGGTTTCGGCGGTCCCCGGCGCCGCTTCAAGAAGAAACAACCGAAACCGGTTCAGCCTCAGCAGCCGCAGGAGAAAATCATTAAGGACGTAGTTGTTCCCGAAATTATTACCGTTCAGGAACTGGCAAACCGCATGGCCGAAAAAGGTGCCGACGTTATTAAAAAACTTATGGCTTTGGGTGTGATGGCAACAATTAACCAGCCGATTGACGGCGATACGGCGCAGATTGTCGTCGAAGAAATGGGACACCGCGTCAAACGCGTTTCCGACAGCGATGTCGAACTTGGCCTTAAAGGCGAAGAAGACAGGCCCGAAGAGATGCAGCCGAGAGCGCCGGTGGTAACGGTTATGGGACACGTTGACCACGGTAAGACTTCGCTGCTGGACGCCCTGCGCGAAACCAACGTGGCGTCGCATGAGGCCGGCGGCATTACCCAGCATATCGGCGCTTATCAGATTACGGTCAAAACCGGCGACAAAATTACGTTTATTGATACGCCTGGACATGAAGCTTTTTCGGAAATGCGCGCCCGCGGCGCCAAAGTGACCGATATTGTCGTGCTGGTCGTGGCCGCCAATGACGGTATTATGCCGCAGACGGTTGAAGCTATCCGTCATGCGCAGGCTGCGGAAGTGCCGATTGTGGTAGCGATTAACAAAATAGACCTGCCCGGCGCCGATCCGATGAAGGTCAAGACCGCTTTGCTGCAGCACGGCATTGCCGTTGAGGAACTGGGCGGTGAAAGCCTGTGTGCCGAGGTTTCCGCCAAGAAGCGGATTAATATCGACAAGCTGGTTGAGGCGATTTTGCTGCAGGCCGAAATTCTGGATTTGAAAGCCAATCCGAATCGTAAAGCCGAGGGTGCGGTTATTGAAGCCAAGATGGAAAAAGGCCGCGGTTCCGTTGCAACGGTTCTGGTTCAGAAGGGCACGCTGCACATCGGGGACATCGTTATTGCCGGCAAGGAGTGGGGGCGTGTCCGCGCCATGTTTAACGAAATGGGCAAAAAAATGAATGAGGCCGGTCCGGCGGCGCCGGTAGAGGTTCTCGGCCTGCAGGGTACGCCTGCCGCCGGCGATGATTTTATTGTCGTTGCCGATGAAAACCAGGCCAAGGAAGTTACCGGTTACCGTATTCGCAAAGAACGCGACGCCAAGCTGGTCAAAAGCGCGAAATCGGCTATGGAACAGATGCTTGACAAGATTAAATCCGGCGAGGTCAAACATCTGCCGGTCATCATCAAGGCTGACGTTCAGGGATCTATTGAGGCGATTGAAGGCACGATTACCAAGCTTTCAAACGATGAAGTCAGCGTTCAGATTCTGCATTCGGCCGTCGGTCCGATTTCGGATTCCGACGTAACGCTGGCCAAGGCTTCCAACGCCTTTATTATCGGCTTTAACGTCCGCGCCATTCCGCATGCCCGCGACATGGCCCGTCAGGACGGCGTTGACATTCGTTATTATTCGATTATCTATGACGTTGCCGATGACATTAAGAAAGCGCTGGAAGGCATGTTGTCGCCCGAACTGAAAGAAAAGATTTTGGGTTATGCCGAAATCCGCAATGTCTTTAACATTACCGGCGTCGGCAAGGTTGCCGGCTGCATGATTACCGAAGGCATGGTCAAGCGCGGCGCCAAGGTTCGTCTGCTGCGTGACAACGTGGTTATTCACGACGGTTCGCTCGGACAGCTTAAGCGCTTTAAAGACGACGTTAAGGAAGTCAAGGAAGGCTATGAATGCGGTATGAGTTTTGAAAACTACAATGACATTCAGGTCGGCGATTTTATCGAGTGTTACGAAATCGAATCTATTGCGGCAAAGCTGTAGAAAGACCGTGGAGCCGGCGCCGATTGCCAAAGGCGGACCCATGTGCCGAAGGGGCATGGGCCGGCTTTGGATACGGTCGGCGTTCCGTTTTGCGTCAGGCTTGGATTGTTGTACAGAAAGGATAAGGATATGGCAGAGAAAGAACCGTCACAAAGACAGTTGAGAGTGGGACAGGAAATTAAAAAGATTCTGGCCGGAGAAATCGAACGCGGACTGGTGCGCAATCTGGAAGGGATTGACGCCATGGTTACGATTATGGAAGTCAGGGTTTCGCCTGATTTGAAATATGCCAATGTTTATTTCATTACTTCGGTTAATGAGAAAAACGAGGAAGTTCGCGAAGCTTTGCAGCTGGCGGCCAACCATTTTCGCAAAATCGTCGGTGCAAAGATGGAGCTTCGTTATGTGCCGGAGTTGAATTTTCGCATAGACACCAGTTTTGCCGAGGTTGACAAAATGGAACGTCTGCTGCGTGATCCGCGAGTAGCGCAGGATTTGAAGAAATCATGATTGAAAAAGGACGACCGGCAGGTTGTCCTTTTTGTTTCCGGGTCTCGGAAAGTTACGGATTTTTTTTGTCTGGTCAAAGCCGGAAAAATATGTTATATAAAAAGTTCGTTTTTTTGAGATTATTATAAAAAAATACAAATTATGGAAGAGTTATTAAAAGAAAGCAAATCCGAAGGAAGTAAGGTTTGCGAAGTGAGAAAGTTTCAACCCAGGTCTTTCGGTTGGGAAGTCATTGAACGCTATGACGGTTTGAAAGTTGACCGGCAGAATGATATCAGTACTCTGGCACTTTATCTGGGAAACTGGAAAAAAGCTGCCGATATTGACGAGTTTTGGCAGAAAGGGCATTTTATTACGGCCAGCGACGGAAACCGCGTGTGGACTTTTATCCGTTGTAACGGTTCCTATTTGCAGATTAAACCGGCGGCGCGAATCGATTATGCGGGAGCTTTTTTCTTTGAGGTTTACGAATATGCGCAGGGCGTTGTGGTTTATTTTTTCAATTCCGACGGAAAGATAACCGGGCGAAAGTTATTTGATGCCGGTTATAAGAAAAACGGCAACTGGTATTTTGAAAACGAAACCGCCGTTTATCGGGTTGTTATTAAGGAAAAGCCATATCGGCTGAGCGTGATGTTTTATAAGCATCGTCCGAGCAGGCACTGGTTTTGGCCTTTCTGGAAGTTTTGAATTTTTTTGAATTAAAAAGCTTCGTATCTTTGGATACGGAGCTTTTCTTTTTGACAACAGGCCGATTTATGCGTAAGCTCTAGGAAATTTTAGGGAAGACGAGTTATGGGACGGCATAAAAGAGGAGAGGACGTCAACGGCTGGCTGATTGTGGACAAGCCGCGCGGAACGGGTTCAACCGACGTGGTTAATTTTACGCGGCGGTTTTTTAATGCCCGTAAAAACGGCCACTGCGGCACATTGGATCCGTTTGCGACCGGTGTGTTGCCGGTGGCTTTCGGCGAGGCGACGAAGCTGATACCGTATGTGACCGACGCTGATAAGGAATATGAGTTCGTGTTGCAGTGGGGCGAAGCGACTTCGACCGGCGATCCCGAAGGCGATGTGATTGCGGCAAGCGAAAAAATCCCGTCCCGGGAAGAAATTCTGGCGGTGCTGCCGTCTTTTATCGGTAGGATTGAGCAGATACCGCCGGTTTATTCGGCCATAAAAATCAACGGACAGCGCGCTTATACTCTGGCCCGGAAAGGCGAGGCCGTGGAAATGCCTTCGCGTATGGTTGAAATATATGCTTTGGAGCTGCTGGAGGAGCTTTCAGGGAACCGTGCGAAGTTTCGGGCAAGCTGTTCCAAGGGGACGTATGTGCGCACGCTCGGACAGGATATTGCCCTGCGGCTGGGAACCGTCGGACATCTGAGAGAACTGCGGCGGACAAAATGCGGCAAATTTGACCTGAAAGATGCAATAAAACTTGAAACTTTGAAAAATATGGTGCATATTGACACCCTAACCGAAGTTTTGCTTCCGATAGAAACATATCTGCGCGACATCGCGGTTATTGCCGTTTCGGAAGCGGATGCAGCCAAACTTAAGCTGGGACAGGGGCTTTCGCCCCGCGCCTACGGAATCGAAAACGCCGACGCGTATGACGCTGTGGCGGTCTGCGGCGGGAAGATGGTTGCGATAGTGCGAATCGACAATAGAAAAATTGCGCCGGTTCGCGTGTTTAATCTTTAAATATAAGGAAAATATGATGTCGATTACGAATGAACAGAAACAGGAAATTATCAAAGCTTATGCCACCAAACCGGGCGATACCGGTTCGGCCGAGGTGCAGATTGCCATCTGGACGACCAGAATCAACAATCTGATTGAACATTTCAATACGCACAAGAAAGACCTGCACTCCCGTCTGGGTCTGATGAAAATGGTCGGTAAACGCCGCCATCTTTTGGATCATTTGAAATCCAAGAGCGAAGAGAGATATCAGAGCATTATTGAAAAACTGAATCTGCGTAAGTAAAAACTGGTTTTATGCGGTATTCGGAGCGGAAAATAAGAAACGGAAAGGTTTGCGCGGGTTTGTTCGCGGCAGCTTTTTCTGTTCTTTTTTTCCGTTTCGTTTATCGGCATGAGGCCGATGCTTTGCACCGTATTTTTGTCGGCGGCTGCGCCGGGGTGCGATGAATTCGGGCATGCGGGGCAATGGTGCTCCGCATTGCTTTTATTGCCGGGGATACCGGCAATCGGTAGAAAATCCCGGTTCATGGGGAATCGGGTGAGGATTGTAAGAGAATAGATGAAAGGAAGATTTTATGATCGATTTTAAAGTGTGCCGCAAGGAAATGGAATGGGGCGGACGCAAGTTAGTTTTAGAAACAGGAAAGGTAGCAAGACAGGCCGAGGGCGCCGTATTGGTTACTTATGGTGAAACCGAGGTGCTGGCGACCGTTTGCGCCGCGAAAGAGGTAAAGGCAGATCAGGATTTCTTCCCTTTGACCGTCAACTATCAGGAAAAATATTATGCAACCGGCAAGGTGCCCGGCGGCTTTATGAAAAGGGAAGGCAAGCCTTCGGAGCGCGAAGTTCTGATTTCGCGTCTGATTGACCGTCCGATACGCCCGTTGTTTCCGGATGCTTTCAAAAATGAAGTTCAGGTTATCTGCACGGTTCTGTCACATGATCAGAATACGGATTCCGACATTCCGGCAATGATTGCCGCTTCGGCTGCGCTGACGATTTCAGGGATTCCGTTCCTGGGTCCCATCGGTGCTGCCAAAGTAGGTTATATCGACGGTCAGTTCGTTTTGAATCCGACACTTGAACAGATGCCGGACACGCAGCTTGAACTTTCCGTTGCCGGTACATCCGAAGGCGTTTTGATGGTTGAATCTGAAGCGAACGAGCTTTCCGAAGAAACCATGCTGAATGCGGTTATGTTTGGTTTTGAAAGCTTCCAGCCGGTTATCAAGATGATTAACGAGCTGAAGGCTGAAGCCGGTAAGCCGGCTTGGGAAGCTCCCGCGTTTCCGCCGGAGTTTGACGCTTTGTACGCCCGTATTGAAAAAGAGTTTATCGGCAAATATGAAGAAGCTTTCAAAGAAACCGACAAACTGAAGAGAGGCGAGTTGGTCGGCAAGGCTTCCGAGGAAGTCAAGGCAACCATTGATCCGGAAAATGAACTGGAAATGCGTTATGTCGGCGATGCGATTGAAAAGCTGATGCACAAAGTTGTCCGCGAAAAGGTTTTGACTACCGGTCACCGTATTGACGGACGTGACACCAAAACCGTTCGTCCGATACAGTGCGAAGTCGATGTCTTGCCATGTGCCCATGGTTCGGCGCTGTTCACGCGCGGCGAAACCCAGGCAATGGTGGTTACGACGCTGGGTACCGGCGAAGACGCTCAGATTGTCGACGGTTTGATGAACGAGTATAAAGAAGACTTTATGCTGAACTATAATTTTCCGCCGTTTTCGGTTGGCGAATGCGGCAGAATGGGCAGCCCGGGACGCCGCGAAATCGGTCACGGCAAGCTGGCATGGCGCGCCATTCATCCGATGCTGCCGAAAAACAAGGATACTTTTCCCTATACCATCCGTGTCGTTTCGGAAATTATGGAATCGAACGGTTCTTCTTCGATGGCAACGGTTTGCGGTACAACCATGTCTTTGATGGCCGCCGGCGTGCCGATGGAAAAACCGGTTGCCGGTATTGCCATGGGGCTGATTAAGGAAGACGACGGCCGCGTTGCGGTTTTGACCGATATTCTCGGCGACGAAGACCATCTCGGCGACATGGACTTCAAGGTTGCCGGTACTAAAGACGGCGTTACCGCTTTACAGATGGATATTAAAATTACTTCCATTACCAAGGAAATTATGCAGACGGCTTTGGCTCAGGCGCATGAAGGACGTATTCATATTCTGGGCGAGATGGCCAAGGCTATTGCCGAACCGCGTCCGCATGTTTCTGACCGTGCGCCGCGCATTATCGCAATTAAGATTCCGGTTGACAAAATCCGCGAAGTCATCGGTTCCGGCGGTAAGGTTATCCGTGAAATTACCGAGAAGACCAATACCAAAATCGATATTGCCGACGACGGCGTTATTAAAATCGCTTCGGTTAAAAAAGAAGACGGCGAGGCCGCTTTGGAATGGATTATGGGTATTGTTGCCGAACCGGAAGAAGGCAAAATCTATCATGGCGTGATTACCAAAATTATGGATTTCGGCGCTTTCGTCCGCTTCCTGGGAACAACCGAAGGTCTGGTTCATATTTCTGAGGTTAAGAACGAACGTATCGCTTCAGTTTCCGACTTCTACAAAGAAGGCGATTCCATTTGGGTCAAGTGTCTGGGTACCGATAACCGCGGAAAAATCAAACTGTCGGCGAAAAGAGTTAATCAGGAAAACGGCGAAGACCTTGAAAAATAACTGTCCAGCTGGTAACTAATACAGATTGTTCGGGAAAATTTTTTAGTCATTTACGCTAATGTAAACTCAAAAAAATTTTCCCTCCGATCTTATTATTTACGCAAGCTGTTCGCTTGTTAAAAGATACAGGTTACATAAAAAGGGCTGATTTTTTTATCAGCTCTTTTTGTGGTTTAAATAGAATTTGACAGAAGCTCCTTTTTTGTCTATAGTAAGGGTACTTTCTTTATTATAT
>ENA-OXEJ01000634-OXEJ01000634.1-human-gut-metagenome-genome-assembly--contig:-NODE-634-length-9208-cov-5.95116_pt1 | contig 9208 bp, 8 predicted proteins | sample MGYA00249359_ERZ652251 | MGnify/ENA primary metagenome ERZ652251 (study PRJEB26925, sample SAMN05826915) | human gut metagenome | biome: ENVO:2100002; feature: ENVO:00000062; material: ENVO:00002003...
GCTTGATGTAAATATAGATGAATCCCTATTAGATTTTGCGATACTCTGTGAGTTCATAATCTTCATAAAAGATTCCGTCTTCTGTGTATTTATCCGTTGTTTCGATTATTAATTGAGAGTCTGTTAATGTTTTTACTTTTATCGATTCTGATTCGTTGTTGTCGGTTATTGTAATTATTCCATTACTATAACTCCATTTACCTTCATCGAACCAATCCCATTTGTCTGTATGGTATTCAGCACTCTTACATGTTCCATCTTCTTTGAAAACCAATTTAAAACCAACCAAATCATTACCTTCATCTTTGCCTTCATCTACGATCTCTCCGTTTTCCTTATACTGATAAGTGCAAGATATTCTTTCCCAAGTACCTATTAAGGCGGATGAAGATTCGGGGCCTTTTTCGTCATCATCGGAACATGCACTAAAACCGAAAGCCATAATAGACATTAATCCCAACAAAAATAAAAAATAAGTTTTTTTCATAATACAACTAATGTTTAAGTACACCTTGCAGCTCCTCAAGGTTTTCTATTAAACACAAAGCGTGGAACTGCAATGCCACGTTCTGGTTGGAGGTCCTAGGAAAACCTTGTACACGGATATGGTTATAGCAGCCCACGCTATATGCGTGAGAACCACTATGCTATCCTTGTGTACAATTGCGAATTTCCTAGGTTCCCAACCACAAGATAAGCATAACGCTTCTTCAAATTCTAAAATGTCTTGAAGAGAGTTTCCTCTCTTCAAATGCAAAAATATGAAAAATGCAGAAAGCGCAATAATATTTCCTGCATTTTTTATGTTGGCACATAAGTATTTATAATCATTACAGTTTGAATCCCTTGTTTTTCCGTTGCGGTTGCTGTATCGTTGGTCGTATCCGTCGGAGCAGCCTCTCGAACTGCTCCCTGAACCAGTCGAGGATGTTCTTCCCGTTGATGCGCAGGACAAAGCGTTTCCCTCTCTCTCCCTGCTCTATTCCCATCTGTGCGGTGGCACCCGTCACGGAGAGGGCTCTCTTGTGTTCCTCGGAGTAAAGGTTCCCGCTGTACTCCAACGGCTGGAACGTGAAAAGCCGGTCCGTCTGCTCGGGCGTGAAGCCTGCCGAACGGCAGTACCTCTCCATGCGCATCGCGTCGGCGAAAAGAGGGAACCAGCCGCACGCACGCTCCGTCCATTTTTGCAGATATGCCGTCCGCTCCTTTTCCCTTTCCAGTTTTTGGATGTAGTCGGTCTGCACCGTGGCAAGTTCCCTGCCGTACTGTGCCCGCTGCCGTTGCAGACTGGCCTGCAAGTCCTCTATGCTCTCTTCACGGGCGGCTATTTCGTTTTGCAAGCTGCGGTTGTCCGCCTCCAGCTCCTTGATTTTCCCACTGCCCAAAAGAGAACCCATCTTCGCTATGATGGCAGTCTTTGCTTCCATCTTGACCGCCTCCAGCTTTTGCGTGTTGATTTCCTTTCTGGCCGTTTCCAGCCGTTTTTCCGCCTCTTCCTGCTCGGCTTGGAGTTGTCGCACGTTCTCTTCCAGTTCGTCCGTCTGCCGCCTCAAATCGCGGTAATACTGGGCGGTGGAGACATGCCGGGCTTCCGAACCTCTTATCCCGCGTTGCAGGCCGTATTTCACCATGACTCTGGCATAGTCGTCGTGGTAGGCAATCAGTCTGGTGCGGTTCAGCACGTCGTCGGCACACAGCCGGGCGGCATTCGCCTTCTTGCGGTAGGTTCGCCCTCCCTCCTGCGGCTTCTTCTGCCCCGCCTTCCTGCGCTCTCCCGTCACTATCGGTACGAGCGTGGCGTGTATGTGCGGCGTGTGCTCGTCCATGTGCAGCACCGCCGAGACCACGTTCTCCCGCCCGAAGGTCCTGTACAGCCAGTCCATGCTGTCCCGGCACCAGTCGTCCAGTCTTCCGGCTTTCTCTATTTCCATCATGTCCTCATGTGTTCCTGAGAGCATGACACGGATGGCGCGTACCTGGTCGTGGGTGATTTTCCTTCTGATGCCCGCACTGCTGATGCGGGCGGCAATCGCGTCGTCACGCTCCCTGATGCCTTCGGGCATCCGGACGAGCTCGCGGTTCAGGTGCGTGCGCATGGGATCGACGTTCGGTGCTATCACCCTGCGCTCGATATGGTCGGACATCCGGCTGTCGGATGCCCCCTTCGCTTTTCTGAAATCGAGTGAGAAATATCCCATTGTAAAGTCTTTTTAGGTTTGACAATTCCGCCTGCCGTGCGGATATGCCTCACGGCGAACGGGGTGTGCAGAGGGGCCGGCCCCTCGCCTCAATAGGGCGTTTTTAGCTGCGCTTGCGCTGCGTGAAGAAAACGCCCTATTGAGCTATGGCTTTTCACTGTACAAAAAGCCTGCGGGATACGTGCGGTTACATTCCGATGCCCTTCCCCTTTTTCTTGCCCGGCTGCTGCACCCACTGTACTTGCTTTGTCTGCTGTACCGGGTTCGCCTGCTGTGACAATTTTTTTCCGTTCAGGTAGTCGTTCAGGTCCTTGTACCCGCTGTACACATATGATGCGTCGCGGACACGCGAACCGTACTCTCTTTGGATTTCGCGCAGGGCTTCCAGCCCGGCGCGGTCGTTGTCAAGGAAGCAGTGTATCCGCTCATAATCCCCCAACGGCCGCAGGGCTTTGGAAAAGTTGGAAACCGAGTTCAGCACGATATGGTCCTGTCCGCCAAGGGCGGGGCGGTCGGGATGCCTCTCCTGCCGCAGCGTGAGGAAGGAGAGGTAGTCCATGAAACCTTCGAAGAGGCAGCAGGTTTCCCCCGGTTCCGTTTGCCGTATGTGGGTGATGTCTTTCGGGGCTATGCAGCCCTTGAAGAACTTGTTGCGTATCTCGTAGCCTCCCGAACGGTTGGGAAAACCGACGGCAAAGTAGGGTTTGCCGTCGGTCAGATAGTGCACCTCCCTGCATTCTCTTTTTGCCAGTTCCGTATTTATCCCCCTTTCCCGCAGATAGGAGAATAAGGCGGGGGAAGAAAGCGGCATTACTTCCAACTGCCGGAAGCTTGGTTGTGATAATGTCTGCCCGCCAAAAGAGAAGGAGACGGGGCGCACGTGCGGTGCCTGCCTTGCTATCATTTCCAGAAGGTAGGGCACATGGTCGGATGCGTAGAGTTCCGCCGCCAGTGCGATGATGTTGCCGCCTTTCCCGGTGGCAAAGTCGTACCAGAGATTACGTTCGGTGTTCACCTTGAACGAGGCCTCGGTTTCCTCCCTCAGCGGTGACTTGTACCATAGGTTGCCGCCCTGCCGTCTTACGGGCGAGTACCCCAGACTGTGCAGGTATTCGGCTATGCCGATTTGTTTCGCTGTCTGAATGTCCCTACGTTTGAGTGTTTGAATGAATGACTGTTTTTGTTTTTCGCCCGCACCTTCTTATATAAGGTACGGCATATACATGGCTTCACTTAAATGCTCGTATATATAGGATACGGATATTAAGTGAAGCGGTTGCGTGATGTCCGCTCACCGCTTCGCTTTTCCCTTATATATAGGCACCGTGAATAAAGTGAAGCGTTTTTCCGCAGCCGGGCTAATAGTGGAAGTCGGGCATGAAGGTGTATTTCCTGCCGTTCTCCTGCACTATCATCCGCTTGTTGCGCAGCGTGGTGATGAGTGATACCGCCTTGTGGTGGTTCAACTTCACGCCGACGGCGGCATAGGCATTTATCAGCGCGTCCTCCAGCTCCTTGTAGCCGTATTCGCTTTTCAGTGCGAATGCCGCCTCCAGCGCGATGCGGTGCTGTTGCTCCGTGATGTGCCTGTACGCGTCGAACGGCTCCTGCTGCGGTCTTCCGGCTTTCCTCTCCTGCGGGGCATAGTTCTCCACCAGTTCGGGAAGTGCCCTGTCATTGATGCGGAAGGCGAACGGCTCGAAGTCCATCGCCCGGATGTGCATGGCCGACACCCGGCTGGTGTCGGCGTCGCCCTTGTCCTTCTCCACCAGCAGCACCGTCTCGGCCTTGTTGTTCAGTTCCGTGCCGATGTGCCCGCGTGCGTTCTCGTCGCCCTTGTTCTGGTGCAGTATCGTGTGGATGTGTATCTGGCGGTCGTCCGTCCACTGCATCAGCTTGGAGATGATGCGCGTGGATTCGCCGGGGCTGTTGATGTCGTACACCATGTCGCGGATGCCGTCTATCACGACAAGTCCCAGTTCCGGGATATTGTAGATGGCCTGCTCCACAGCCGCGATGCGTTCTTTCGGGGTGTACTTGCGCAGGGCGAGAAATTCGAGGTGCTCGCTGTCCCGGTCGGTCGGCAGGTCTGCCATGCGCAGGATGCGTTCCATCACCTTGAGACAATGGTACGGGCTCTGTTCGGTATCAACGTAGAGGATTTTCCGCTTGTCCTTGGGCAGTTCCGCCGAGTACAGCAGTACCGTGCCGTTCTTCAACGCCGCCGCGACGATGGCAGAGACGTTGAACGTCTTCTTGCTTTTCGCCTTGCCGATGGACGCGCTGAAATTGCCCAGCGTGCCGACGACAGTGCCGTTCGCCTTCAGTATCTCGGGAGCCTTCTCACATTTCATGCCGATGCTCAGCCGTGAGGCCTGCCAGATGATGATGGCGTTCTCACGGGTCACTTCTTCCATGCGCTCGTTACTTTCCATGGCTGCGGAGTTTTCGGTTTGCGCTTCTGGCGATGGCGAGTGCCGTCTCGCCCTTGTCGTTCACACGTCTTGCGAGGCTTTCGGCCCATACGAGCAGCTCCCTGCGGGAGAACAGCAGTTTGTTTCCGTACTTGCGGAACGGCACGTTCCCCTTGGCGGTCAGCTTGTAGAGGCGGGCCTTCGAAATCAGGAACCCGTGCTGTTCGAGTACCCCCACAGCCGCATCCGGCGTGAGGTTGTCGGGTTCGTCCTTCGGCAGGGTGAGCCCTGCCAGTGTCTGCGAGACGCTCTCGCTCACGATTGCCCGGAGTTCCTCGGGCGTGGTAAGAATGATCTGGTTCATTTTCTTCCTTTCTTTTTGGGTGTTTGTACTATGGCTGTCGTCACAGCCGTTCCAACCGGTTGTGGCGCAAAGAAAGAATAAAGGAAAGCGAATATCGAACCGCAAATAACTTAACACGGATATGACTTTTACGGACGTTTCATGACTTTTGGTGACACTGCGTGGGGCGGGTAAAAAGGGAAACGGTGCAATAGGCGGATATAATCCTCCAATGGCACCGTTTTGCACACATATGTCAAGTGATTCGGAATGTACTATTATTTCACACCCTTTAACTTTCCGAGTTGGGAAATGACTTCTTCTATTACGAAATATTTCTCTCCCGGTATCCCGATGTCGGAGCGCGATATGAAGCCCAGCTCCTCCCACCGGGCTATGGTCTGGCGGCTCACGCCCGCCATCTTTGCCAGTACGCTCTGGCCTATCATCTCCCTGCCGAGGATGACGGGGTATTTGTACTTGCGGGTGGCGTGGCTGAACCTTATGCGTTCGATGACCGCCTCCACATTGTTTATGGTGGGCCGTACCCGCTCCTGCACGCGTATCACGGCCTCCGTTATCTCATATCCGGCAAGCCCGGGATGTCCGGAAAGCTCCTCCCATATGGCACCGAAACATTTGAGGTGCCGTATCTTTATCTCTCTGGTCTTCTTTCTTGGCATGGTCAGTCGAATTTGGTAAGTAACTGCGCGTTCCTCATCCGTTCGTCCCGCTCGAAACTGGCAAGGTAGTTCTCCGTTATGGCAAGGTTGGAGTGCCCCAGACTTTCGGATATGTAGGAGATGTTCGTCCCGCTGCGCTTGAGCACGGTGGCGAACGAGTGCCGGGCCGAATACGTGGTCACGGGGGGCAGACCCACCGCCTCGGCTATCCTGCCCAATACCTTGTTGCATTTCTGTATGACCGTATCGACAAGGTGCTTGGTGGCGAAGCCGTCCTCCTTCCCCGTGGCGAACTTGAAGATGAGCGTGCCGGGGTTTCCGTCGTCGGGGTTGCCCCAGCGGTCCATGATTTTCCGCATCTCGGGGGTGAGCACCGCACGTATGGTACGCACTTGCTTGGAAGTATTCATCGTCTTTGCCCTGACAAAACAGATTTCACCGTCCACGATGTTTCCGTAAGTAAGATAGAGCATGTCCCGGAAGTTGATGCCGTTGCAGAGGTAGGAGAAGAACCACATATCCCGGTAAAGCTCGGTTTCCTCCCTCCCGTCGGTATAGGTGACGAGCCTCTTTATCTGTTCCAGCGTGAGTGCCAGCTTCCTGCCTTCGGCTGAGGGTATACCGAACCTGTTCCTGCCGAACGGGCAGTGCGCCTCCTTTATTATGCCGTCCGCCTTTGCCCGGTTCATTATCGCCTTGAGCATCTTGAAATAGACGCTGAGCGTGGACTTGCTTTTCTTTTGGCCCGTCCAGAATCTACCGCAGCGGTTCAGCCAGTCCACCGTGACGGCAGAAAACGGAATGTCTTTCCCTGCAAACTCCTCCACCGCCGTCAGCAGTGCATGATAGCTGCGGTACGTACCCGCCTGCCCGTTACGTTTCAACTCTTCCGTCTTCGCCTTTATCGCGGCGTTCACTGTCGCGGTGGAGCATCTGCCCAGCCGGACACTCAAAAGGTCAAACGCGAAATCTCCACGTTCGGCGAGTGCCTCCACCTGCCCCTTGATGATTGAGAAGCTGTTCTCTATGTTCGAGCGTGCCTCCGTGAGCCTGCGGCTCTTGCTTTCCGCAAGGTTCGCCCAATCCTCCTTTGACAGCTCCTGCCCCGTGGAATAGTATTTCTGCCTGCGGTTGTGTATGACTTGTATCTTCACGGGGAACAAGCCGCTTTTCTTCGCCCTGCGTGCGTCCAGTACCGACAGCACCGAAATTCCATCCTTTGAATACTTGTACATAATCTGCCGTTTTTGATGGTTCTTTACTTGGTCTGTATGCAAATATATGTGCATACGATTTGCATACAAAAATAGAGATTATCGGAAAACGATGCAAATTATTGAGACTGAAAATTTGCTAAAATGCACTATAATACAGAGATTTGCGTATATAGACCAAATAGTGGAAAATAAATAAAAATGGGCTTATTTTAACGTAATGTTAACATGGAACAACTACTGCATTATGTTTGGAAGCACAAAATATTTCCTTTGTCATTGCTCCAGACAACCTCCGGCCGGCCGGTAGAAGTGATAGATCCCGGTTTGCCGAACATGAATGCAGGCCCCGATTTTTTTAATGCCAAACTGAAAATAGACGGTACGCTCTGGGTGGGCAACGTCGAAGTGCATACGCAGGCATCAGACTGGCTGCTCCATAGGCACGACCGTGACAAGGCGTATGATACCGTCATCCTGCACGTGGTGGGCGAATCGAATTGTGATGTGTACCGCACGAACGGTGAGCTGGTTCCCCAGATGGTGCTCACTTGCCCCGACACTGTCCGCTTGCGCTATGAAGAGCTTCGGCAGACAGAGATTTATCCTCCCTGCTATTCCATCCTTGCCTCCCTCCCAAAGCTGACCGTCCATTCCTGGCTGTCCGCTTTGCAGGTAGAGCGTTTTGAGCAGAAAGCATGCGTCATATCCCAGCGGCTCGAACGCTGCAATCATCATTGGGAAGATGTTTTCTTCATTACTCTTGCTCGTAACTTCGGCTTCGGGCTGAATGGGGATGCTTTCGAGGCATGGGCAAACCGCCTTCCATTCCGCGCCGTAGACAAGCATCGGGACAGTCTGTTTCAAGTGGAGGCTTTCTTCCTGGGGCAGGCAGGCCTGCTGGAGGAGGTCTCGGCAGAGGCAGATGATTATTATTTGATACTTCAGAAAGAGTTCCGCTACCTGCAACACAAGTTCGAGCTGCCAGCTCCCATGTCTGTTGAGCAGTGGCGGTTTCTGCGTCTTCGTCCCGATAACTTTCCACATGTACGCCTCGCCCAGCTTGCCTGTCTGTATCACAAGGAGCAGTCGCTCTTCTCGCGTGTTATGGAGGCTGAAACGCTGGAGGCGGTGAAGAAGATACTGGCTGCCAAGACTTCCGCGTATTGGGAGGAGCACTTCAATTTCAGAAAGGTTTCACCCCGGAGGGAAAAGCGGGTAGGGGACGGCGCCTTGAATCTGATTGCCATCAATACGGTCATCCCGTTTCTTTATGCTTATGGCCTGCACAAGGCCGATGACGTTTTGTGTGACCGTGCCACCCGTTTCCTTGAATCCTTGAAGGCCGAAAACAATCACGTAACCCGACTTTGGGATGGTGCCGGTTTGCCGGTGTCCACCGCTGCCGATTCGCAGGCTCTGCTTCAACTTCAAAAGGAATATTGTGACAAGAAAGACTGCTTGCGTTGCCGGTTTGGTTACGAGTATCTGAAACATAGATGATAATAATTATCGCCCCATAGCCTTAGCATTTTATTACTTTTATATTATCTTTGCGCATTGAAAAATAATCCGAGTATATGAAGGCTATCCGTTTTGTTTTTTGTCTGTTTGCGGCACTCATGCTGACGACTCTCAATGGTCTGGCTGCCGAAGAGGAGGATTTCAAGACATTTCTCCAGAAATTCACGTCCAGTGCTTCATTCCAGTATTCCCGAATCAAGTTTCCTTTGAAGTCTCCCATCGCCCTCTTGAAGGATGACGGTGAGACGGAACAGACTTTTCCCTTCACCCGCGAGAAGTGGGCATTGCTAGACGAAGAAACGCTGAAGGAAGGACGTACTACCGAAGAGGAGGGAGGTACCTATATTTCTCACTTCACTGTCAATGAGCCTGCCCATAAAGAGTTCGAAGCAGGCTATGATGAATCAGAACCTTCCCTTCGTGTGGTCTTTGAACTGACGGATGGCAAGTGGTATGTCACCGACTGCTATAACGACTGGTACAACTTCGACCTCCCTATCAGTGAACTGGAAGAAACCGTTCAGGCGGTACAAGAGGAAAACAAGGCTTTCGAAGAACTTCATCCTTGATGAAGTGGGGGCAGAAATCCGCCTCAATCATTATTTTATCCTTCTTCTGTACGATTTATGCCCCTCTTTTTCCAAAAAGAGGGGTTTCTTTGTACCGTACTAATACATTGAAATATGCGGTTACAACTTCTTTTGATGCAACTTCTCTTATGTGTCCTCCCCGGTATGGAGATGGGCGCTTCCTGCCGGCTTACCGCCTGGGTCGTGGAGGATTCTTCCGGAAAAGTGGAAATTACATGTATCGGCGATACGATGGATATTGT
>ENA-OXEJ01000644-OXEJ01000644.1-human-gut-metagenome-genome-assembly--contig:-NODE-644-length-9075-cov-11.2527_pt1 | contig 9075 bp, 8 predicted proteins | sample MGYA00249359_ERZ652251 | MGnify/ENA primary metagenome ERZ652251 (study PRJEB26925, sample SAMN05826915) | human gut metagenome | biome: ENVO:2100002; feature: ENVO:00000062; material: ENVO:00002003...
GTTTTCTCGGGTATATTACGAAGATCGTGAAGATCAATCATGCTAAGTTCAGCCTTAGCATCGGTAAGACGCCTCGAGGCCTTCTCCGTCTTAACGCGTTCATCAAGCCAATCCTTTGTTGATTTCAACGAATCAGTCTTAGCCACAAGTTCATCAATCTGAGCCTGCGAAAGCTTACCATGATACTCAGCCTGTATCTGAGCCAAAGCGGCATTGCGGGCATTAAGCCAAATTCGAGACTGAATCTCCGCGCGCTGATCTTCCGTAAGAGATCGACCAGCAACCGAGCGGGCAATATCCTCGTTCATTACCTCGTATTGCTTGGCAATATTCAAGGCCTTCTGACGCTCGATTGTCACTGAGGTATCGTACACCTCATTGCGGAATCGAAGGTCAAGAGAATTAAGCCTATTTGCCAAACCCTTGCCGATTATATTGGCATCAGTAAGACGAGCATTCAAAGCTGTAAGATCATTGCCAAGCTTCTGACCTCGCCGGGTCTCGCCTTGGTCAAGGGTGCGACCGCGGGTTTCATCAGCCTGAGCCTTGATAAGGTCAATCTCGGCCTGCTGTCTTGCAAGACCAAGGGCGCTTTGAAACTTCATGTTGGTATAATCGACATAAGGGGTCGAAACACCACCAGCAGGCTGCACAGAGGAGGGAGCATTAGTAGGAGAGTAACTACCGGCAGTACCAAAAGCAGCATTAACGTTCAAGCCTGCGGCTTCGTAACGCTGACGAACCGCATTAGGATCGTTATAGGCCTTTTGATCCTCGTAGAACTGCACTTGACGTTGCCATGCAAGCTCCGCGGCTTCCTTCTGGTACTTGTACTGCTGCTGGAGCAGCTTTTTATTTTTCTTGTAGGAAAGATCAGCCATTGCAAAATTCATAGCCGCATTTCCTACCGCATCCACGTAGGGTGCATACTGATCTAAATTAGCCATAGAGAAAGATTTTATAGAAAATCGGGGATCAGTGTGGAATCCCCTTACGAGGATTTCCACACTTATACAATATTATCAAGTATTAATATTGTATTCCCCGATTTTCTGGTTACTACTCAGCAGACCCTGGATCAGATGCTGGCGCAGGATCGGAGGCCGACGAAGAGTCAGGGGCCGACGAAGAGTCGAAAGCCGAAGCGGAATCAAAAGCCGGCGCAGGGTCAACAACAGCATCAAGTCCGGCCATAAGATCGCTTTCCAACTTATCAAGACGATCCGTACGAATATCGCCGGCTGGATCAACAAGCCAACGGCCCTCTGCATCAGTCTCATCAACTAGATCCTCACCTAAATCAGCCGGAATGAAATCCGGTACAACGCCTTCAGCATAGAACTGCGCAATAACTTCGGAAAGAGTAAAGCCGGGCACAGTAGCCGCAGCAGGCCCCGTGAATCTCTGCGATTTTTGCATTTGGTAAAGTCGCATAATATTAGAATTTAGGACGTAAACGCTTAAGAACAGTGGAACGAACACGATCACGGATATAGAACTGAGCATAGAAATTCTGAGCCGTAACAGACTGATCCGCAAACGGCTGATTCCAGTCACCGGGATCGATATATGCCGATGAAACCGTAGCCTTAGTAGGAGACTTAGTGGGAGAACTCGTATCGTCGGAACGCATATCACGAGCAAGAACCCACGACTTTTCAGTCGAACAGAACGAACCACGAACCTTATTTACAGCCGTCATATACTCAATCCAAGCAGGCTGTTTGCCGACAGAATTAGCAAAAGGATCAGCCTCAGCGGAATAAGGTTTTGATGAATCCCAAGCTTCCGGAAATTCAGAATTAAGATCACCAATCAGAACATCCTGATATCCAATACCATTATACTCAGGCATGAAAGAATCCGAAAGCTTACCATGTAATGCATAACGCTCCGTAAACTGATAGTAATCCACACGCGGAACAAGGGTTGCAATGGCCATAACGTAACCGGGGCGATCTGCAACAATGTTAAATCTGCGCGAATCACCATAACCAACTGCGGACGAACCTTTGTCACCAAGATATTGGTCAGCATCACCAACCTTAGCAGAAGTTGTAGCACGGATATCCTCAAAAAGAATATCCGAAGAAACAGCGCCGCAAAATGTAGGCATATCGTCCAGGATCTTAGGCGTAACACCAAAATGAACACGAATCCAGTCCTTGAACGTGCCATTAGTAACAACGTCCTTATTTCGGGCATTCCAGAGCTTTTTTGCCGTAACAAGCTGGTCTACCTGGAACGAATCACCAACCGTAGATACAACAACCGTCGAAACATTCTTTTTGAAAAACGAATCACTAAGGATCACATTCATCCGATCAGGCATGTAACAGCATTGAAACAGACCGCCAAGCGGCACAGCCATAGAAGGCGGCACAACCGCCGAACCGGCCTGCTGAGATGTGAAAATCTGGGCAATCGGTGTGCTAGTAATATAGCCGTTCGAATTCATCGAACCGCCGGTAATAGGCAGATTTAAATAGAGATTATCCAAACCTGCAAGAGAGTAACGACGTACACGATTAGCATTTGGCCAGTTAGAGGTCATAACCGGGAAGGTATCCTCCTGACGATTGGCATAATAATGCCGGAAAATATCGTAGTAAAACAGATAAGGGATAAGATTAACATATGTTCCCTTGACGGTTGCGCCTGAAGCACAGCGACCATAACCAACACCAAGGCCAAGGTAGGCCGGAAGGGAAGATTCATGAACCCGAGTGATAGGGTTTGTAGCTGAAAGATAGTAAATCGGATATGATACATCCAAAATACCACGCGATTCTGCCGTCATGAAACCATTACGCCAAAGACGAGGTATATAGAGCGAAGTGCCAGCAAAGAATACACATATTTGAAGGCGATACGAACCATACAAAGGACTAAGAATCGCCTGCGTATTCATAAGGTGCTTAAACTCCAACTGAATCTGATCGCCAGGCAAAGCTTCACGACAATAAATCGGATAGCCAAGACCCGGAGCCATTGACGTCCGCAAATAATGCGAACGATCGTGATGCGCCATTTTTGGCGGCCTCACCTTTTCTTTTGGGAATAAAGCCATGACTAAAAAGGATAAAGATCTAAAGTGAATTCGTCTGTACCATCGTAAGGATTGAATTCACGTAAAGAATCCTTACGAAGTTCAGAAGTTATAGGTTTACTCTTCCCTGACCGAAGAGTAACCTCGAGCAACTCTGCTCGATTTTGCGCATAGGAGAGTGGTTCTGTATAGGTTTGCCTGCCAAGAACCTTTTCGAAGGGTCGCTCAGATTTGGATAACAAAACTTTAAAGTTACGTATTTCACCATCCGTAAAAATCTTCGTGCGATAATAACGAGGCATAGCATACACAAAAGAATCAAACTTGCAATAAAAATTAAGAGGATCATTAGCATTTCCTTTCTTGTGCCATGATCGCCATTGCTCTTGATTACAATAGGACTGTCCGAGACCGGGAGATACGAAAATCGTTGGTTCGTGGAAACCAACGGCAGGTTTTGTAATGTATTTCGTGGCGTAAGACAACTGCCTGGCGGATTGAAGAGGTCGGGCACATATAAATCCATACCTCCAGGATCGAACCAGATCTCGTTCGGGGATGTTGCAATCCCAAATGAATCCGTGGAAATGGAGGCGTCCACGCTCTTCACCGAGTTCTGAGATAAAGAATCGTTTGGGAGAATGACGACCGGGAATGTAATAACGCAAACGATCAATAAAAGCGCGCATAGCGGAAGCCATACCCGCTTTGGTTTGAAACAGTTCATAATATTCAGGCGCGATAGTTAATGTTAAACACGTGCAAGAATCATGATTGCCAAACATATGCTCATGAAGCAAACGGACACGCCAAGAACGGGCTTTGTCACGAAGGCAACCAAGACACTTGCCGCAGTTAATTAAAATTTGATAATCCTCAGGATAACCCTGCGGAGAATTATTCGCAACACGCCACACTCGGAGGTTTTTAGCTCCAAGTTTGGTGTTAGGATTAAAATGAGGATTGACAATCTGACGAGGACGTAGGCAATGTGACATTACAACCGTTTACCTCCAACGTCGAAGATTTGAGTATGAGGACGAGTGGATTTACTTTTTCCTCTTTTTCTTTTGAAACGTGACATGACAATCAGATTTAGGTACAACTTCAAAAATACGACGTATGATAGCATCCACATGAATAGTTAGAATGTAATCAACAGAGCCAACGAAGGAAAATTCCTTCTGATAAGAGAAACGGAAACCATAGCCGCCAAGCGAAACTAGGGAATCGTAAGTAGCAGGACACACAATGACGCCATCACAATAATCCAAATAGGAGGCCTTGTGAAAAATATCAAGCAACACACAAACACCTCTTAAAGCGTCCATGCAACTTGAATTACGGAAAGTCTCGGGAAATCTCATCGCCTAATACGAGATATGTTCATCGAATCAATCTGTTTGTATTCAACCTCGGAACCCTTCACGTAGGTATAAGAGTATCGAGTGCAACTTGAGAGTAAGATGGCGACAGCCGCAACAGCAGCCGCAACCACGATTAAGACACGAGACCATTTGGGTAAGCTCTTCAAGTAGCCTACAAGTTCGTTTAATGTCATCTTTACACATTTTAGAAAAGTTAAAAATGTTCTGATGTTGAAAAATTTAATGAAAGGAACAAGCGAACTTAACATAATATTAATATTAATTCAATAAAAACCCCACATGCGAACCCTCCCGAAACGGCGATAACATTACCCCAAACCCTGAGCGCCTCTATGAGACTGGAAACGTGCGCCTAACGGGTTACTGTTCCGCAACGTAATAGCGATCCCTACGTTTCAAATATCGCCTGCGCAGGAATCAAGCTACGCTTCGGTCGTGCTCCAAATCCCTTGCAGGATAGCACGCCGGAGACACAAAAGCACAAATTTTATCCGCCTACATACCAACACCTTAACAAAATACCAATACGGCACATGGCGATCGTATGTCATTTCCGTGTTTTTTTGCTATTTTTGTAACGGTTAAATCAAAACAAATGGCTGGAAATGACTGCTGTATAAAACGCTCGGCAATTATCCTCAGGGCTTTCATGCTTTTTTTCGTGCTGTGGTATTTCAATATAGCCGTGAGGCCGTTCGAAGGCTGCATCGGCAGTTCGCAGACGCTCCATTATACACTGAATTACCTGTTGGCGGGGCTTATTCCGACCTGGGCATTGTTCCTGCTGCACGCACGCCGGGACATCGCCTCGTCGATGGGCCTGTCGCACGGTTTCGGCACAGGGCTGCTCTTCGCCGTAACGGCGACGCTGCCGATGATCGCCGGGTATGCCGTCATCGGCGAGTTCGACCGGGAACTGACTGCCGACGCAGCATTTACCTGGATATTCATTGCCGGGATATTCGAGGAGCTGGTATACAGGGGATTCGTCTTCGGGCAGCTCTTCCGATACGCCCGTTGGGGGTTTCTGCCCGCGGCACTATTGACGGCACTGGCGTTCGGATCGTTGCATCTCTACCAAGGGCACGACCCGGTATCGGCACTGACGGCCTTCGGGATTACGGCACTGGGCAGCATTTTTTTCAGCTGGCTCTATGTCGAATGGAACTACAACCTCTGGGGCGTAATCTGGCTGCATACTCTGATGAACCTGCCTTGGATAGTGTTCCGCGTAAGTACGAGCGGCGCCGTCGGCGACACAGGGGCCAACGCTTTGCGGCTCTGCACCATAATCCTGGCAATCGGCCTGACTGTTGCATACAAGCGGAAACGGGGACTACCCTACTGAATACAGATCAATACATTAATTACCAACAAGATACAAAATGCGTAAAATCTACATCACCCTACTCATAGCCATCCTGTGCGGCGGCTGCACATCTCGCCGCCCGGCGGACGGCGAGCCGCTGTACGTCTCGATCCTGCCGCTCCGGAGCCTCGTACAGGGAATCGTCGGCGACGATTTCGACATCGAAGTACTCGTACCGCCGGGAGCGAGCCCCGAAACCTTCGAGCCGACACCCCGGCAGTTCGTCGGCCTGAACAAAGCCCGCATGGTCTTCAATGTCGGGCTTATCGACTTCGAAACCATGCTGTTGGCAAAGGTCGAAGACCAGGCGAAGGTCGTCGATCTCAGCCGGGGCATCGAGCTGATCACCGGCACTTGCTCGCACGGCAGCCACGGCCATACGCATACGCACGGCATCGACCCGCATGTCTGGACATCGCCCCGGGCATTGCAGAAGATGGCGGAAAACGCCTATGAGGCGATCCGGGAAGCCTATCCAGACTCGGTAAAGTATGAAACGAATTACAGGCTGCTGCAACAGGAACTGAAGGCACTGGACGAACGGACGGCGGCACGGATCGCCGCAAGCGACGTGGAATATTTCATCATCTACCACCCCGCCCTCACCTACTACGCCCGGGACTACGGGTTACGGCAGATTGCCATCGAAGCCGACGGGAAGGAACCGTCGGCAAAACAACTGACACAGCTTATCCGGCAGGCACGCGAAGACGGCGTGCGGCGCATCCTCTACCAGAGCCAGTTCCCGGCATCGGCCGTGGAGGTCATTGCCCGCGACATCGACGCCGAGTATGCGGAGGTAGACCCGCTGCGTGAGGACGTGATCGCAAACATCGAAGAGATAACCGGCATAATCACACGGAGATGAACCTGGTGACATTACACCACGTCGGCGTAGCGTACGACGGGTACGAGGCGCTGAAAAATGTCGACCTCACGATCGCACAGGATGATTTCCTGGGAATAATAGGCCCCAACGGAGGCGGGAAAACGACACTCGTGAAGGCGATCCTCGGGACGGTACCCCACACCGGCGAGGTCGTGCTCGCCCCGGAGTTGTTCCGCGGCAAGGAGCGGCTGATCGGATATATGCCCCAGATCAGCAATTTCGACCGGACATTCCCGATCTCGGTGTTGGAGGTGGTATTGTCGGGGCTGCAAGGGCACCGGGGCTTCGTTTCCCGGTACACGAAGGAAGACCGGGCGAAAGCCCTCCGGCTGCTCGAAACATCGGGGATCGGGGAGACGGCACGCAGCCCCATCGGCGAGGTTTCGGGCGGGCAGATGCAGCGGGCGCTGCTGTGCAGGGCGGTGATTTCAGACCCGAAGCTGCTGATACTGGACGAGCCGGCGAATTTCGTGGACAACAAATTCGAAAACGAGCTTTACCGGACGCTGCGCGAGTTGAACAGCCGGATGGCGATCGTCATGGTATCGCACGACATCGGCACGATCACCAGCGTGGTGAAGGAGATCGTCTGCGTGAACCGCCGCGTGCACCGCCACCATTCGAACGTCATCACCGAGGAGCAGCTGCGCAATTACGACTGCCCTATTCAGATCGTATCCCACGGGCATATCCCGCACACCGTGCTGGAGCACCATCCGGGCGACTGCTGCTGCGACCACGACTGATCCGGGGCGGGACAGCGCACACGCCTGCCTGCGGCTGGGGCGCGATGCCGGCAAGGCCGGCTCCGCCAGCCGCCGCCCAAATGTACCCGCCGCAGACCGTTACACGGTCTTCGCATTCCCGGGCAGGGTTATGAATTTCGTCAGGAAAGCCCCGAAGAAGTAAAGCCCGGCCAAAATCCATACGACGCCCTCGCCGCCGACCAGCCGGTAGAACACCCCGACGATGGCGGGGCCGACGAAAACCGGAAGCCCCGCACCGAGGTTCAGCACGGAAACGGCTGCCCCCTTGTCCTTTTTGACAAGCGAGGGCATCAGGGCCGACAGCGGGACATATCCGGCAAGCAGGGCGCCCCAGAGTACGCCGGCAGCCATCACCACCCAGAAATTGCCCGCCGAAAACTGCGGCGAATAGTAGAACAGCAGCGTGGTGATACCGCAGCCCACGCCGCCGAACCAGATAATGGTGTTGCGCCACCCCACTTTGTCGCCGACAAAGCCGAAAATGAGGTTGAAGACGATGTTGGCCGTGAAAATAGTGCCCCAGATCCGGAGCCACTCGGTCGTCGTGAACCCGTAGTCGGCCATATACATCGGGAGGAAAACGGGAAAAGCGAATTGCGCCGTGGTGTTGATTACACGGACGATGCCGCCCAAGAGCACCTTCGGTTCCTGCTTCATGATGGTGATACCCTTCAGCAACTCCCTCATCTTCTCACGGGTACCGCCCGCAACGGCAAGCCGTTTCTGCGACTTGTTCATCACCAAGGCGAAAAACGCCCCCAGCAAAGCCCAGAATACGGATGTCCACAGCGTATTGATATTGCCGATGCGCTCGATGGCCCAACTGGAATAGTAGGCCCCGAGGACGTTGAGTCCTCCGGTAAATACGAACCAGAACCAGCCGACGGCCTTTCCGAGGCCGTTCTTGGGCGCGGCATAGGCGATCCAGACCAAAAAAGAATAGGCGAACAGCGGATAACCGAACCCGCGCAGGGCATAGGTCGCGAGCATCAGCGGGTAATGCAGTCCGGGCAGCGACAGACCGACGAAGCCGCAGGTACCCAGCAGGTAGAGCACGAGCCCGGCGAACATCGTCCGTTTGACGCCGTACGCCTCGGCCAGGACGCCCGAGAACCACGCAGAAATAGCGATGGTCACGCCGTACATGGTGAAAAGCCCGGCGGATTGCTCCAGGGACAAACCCCGGCCGATGAGGTACGGGCTCAGCCATCCCTGCTCGATGCCGTCGCCCATCATGAAAATAAGAATTCCCAAATACGCCCAGGCAAGGGGTTTGGGCAAGCCGATTTTGTCGAAAATTGTCCGGTTCATAGTAAGTATGGGTTTATGCTGGTCTGGGGTTTCGTCGATATTCCGGCGTCATCGCCGTTGCGCCCTACCCTTTCCGGAAAATTCCGGATAAAAATAGCCGCGATGCTCCGGGTAGACAAAGGAACAACAAACGAAATATTAATTTTCTTTTTACAACCCAACAAATATACTTATTTTTCATAAAAAAGCAAAAATAAGAAAACAAAACACAATAATAAAAAGCAATCCATATGGAAACCGGCATGAAAAGCGCACGCGAGGATGCTGTCTCTTATACACATCTCCGAGCCCACGAGACCGAG
>ENA-OXEJ01000663-OXEJ01000663.1-human-gut-metagenome-genome-assembly--contig:-NODE-663-length-8930-cov-4.86141_pt1 | contig 8930 bp, 7 predicted proteins | sample MGYA00249359_ERZ652251 | MGnify/ENA primary metagenome ERZ652251 (study PRJEB26925, sample SAMN05826915) | human gut metagenome | biome: ENVO:2100002; feature: ENVO:00000062; material: ENVO:00002003...
ATTGGTGGATTTGTTCGGGGTGATAGCCCCGACACTACGAGCCGCTATCAGAGCGATATACAAGAATGGAACGCTTTGCCCTGTAAACACCCAACGATGCGATTTGGCTACCCCTGCAAGTTGGGCTACATTCTACAATCTTGAAGTGGTTATTGCTCTTGCGTTTCGTTTGAATACCTATGAGGCAAGCAGGATAAGGCAAAAGGTGTTAGATGCTATTTGCCAGCGAAAAGAGAATAGAATTAGCATACTCCTATCGTTGGGGAGTATCGGGCATCAGATTTCACCAAGAGGGCTATGCTAATAAAGAATGAGACCTGCTATTCTCACGAACGGCAGGTCTCAACTAACTCTTATATCTAAATATCTATCAAGCGAATGATAGAGGTCTTTTCTTTATGTTATACTTCTATTACTGGAACGATACACTACCAACTCCATTATAGAAGAATTTTGTTGCGCCTGATGCCAAGGTTTTCGCATTCTCAGCTGTAATTTTCACACCTCCATAAGTACAATTTTTAAAGACAATAGAAGTCTGTTGAGTGGTATCAAACTCATATCCTTCAGCAAATTCACAGTTCTCAAATACGCAAGCATTATAAGGACGACAGAAAGCATAACTATAACCACCAGAACCTTTACCAAACTTACAATTCGTGAATTTTACTTCCTTATGAGCATCAGAGAAACTTGTCCAACCGTTGAGAGTAGAATTTGAAATATAAACACCGTAATTTTTATTACCTCCGTCAGAATTAAAGGTATAGCAAACATTATCAATAACTACATTATCAATAAATACATCTCCATCCGCACGACCCATAAAAATACCTCTAAAGGCACCGTTAACTGTCAAATTCTTAACAGTACCATTTTGCGGATTAATTGCACAGTCCCAAGTTCCATTTGCATCATTAACGGTTATAGTATTTCCGTTACCATCAAAAACAGAACCATTTTTAACAGAAACACCTGTCGCTCCATATCCTGAACTTGCAGTAGTTTCATTTGCTGAAATTGCTAAATCATCTGTTAAAGAAACGTTCAATCCGTTCTTGGTAGCATAATCTAAGCCATCAGCAGTACCTACAGTTGCTGTACCGTTGTCAATACCATAGATAGTAACAGTTACATTATTTGTGGTATTAGTAGAAAGGTCTGCATTATTCATATTGTCTCCAACAATTTTACCTGCAGCTGTATCTTTACCTGTGTCTGCGTAATCGGCAACCTTATCAGCAATTACTGTCACATTGTCAACAACACAATTTTCAACGCTGGCAGTTTGTCCCAAAATACGACCAGCAATACCACCGACACATCTATATGCTTTAATGGTCAAGTTTTTTACAGAACTATTCTTGACAAAAGCAGTAGGTTCTGCTGAAAGATAACCTACAATACCACCGACATTGTTTGCATTGTCGTTTTTACTATTAGGAGTCGAAGTGATTGTTCCACCATCTACGTGGCAGTTTTCAATTCGGGCACATAAGCCGTCACCTACAACGGCTCCAGCCTTATAATGGCCTGAAATATTTACATTTGACAGCTTTACGTTTTTCACGAAGCGAGCTGAAGCGAATAATCCTGCTGCATCGTCGTCATCTGTAACATTCACTGTCAAATTGCTGATAGTATTATTTCCACCATCAAAAGTACCCAAGAATGCTTTTATAGGAGTCCAAGGGGCACCTTTCAAATCAACATCAGAAGTCAACTTCACTGTACAACCAGAGAATTGGTTGTTCTTGGTGTTAGTTTCAGTTGACAACCACTGAAGACCATCTACTGAATAGAGATAATAAGTCATGGTTGCAGCATCGTACTTCACACCATTAGTTACCTCTTCAAAATTAGAAGAATTATAATCATCGTCAAATTTCTCATCAATAACGATATTGAACTGAATATCGCCCGTCAAAAGCTTGCCAAGAATATTTGTTCTCCAGTTGCGCTGTACAGGAACTGCGTGCAAACCTTTATCGAAAACGATGTCTTCACCATTTTCAGGGCTGAAAGTAAACTGCAAACCGTCTGCCTCCAAAGTGGTTCTTTCTGCGTCATTATCAGTCAAGATATAGCTCATAGAAAGATATTTGTACTTTTCATCATCCTGAATAGTACCATCATGGTTAACATCAACTGCCAATGTTTCTGCAGTAGTAAACTTTGCAGGGATGGTCGCAAAATCATAAGTTACTTCTTCTTCTCCACTAACTGTACCATCAAGTAAGTTGATAGATGTTGCTGCATTCTTGATAACAACCTTTGACTCGGTAATTTCTATACCTGATTCTACTGCTGCTTTCCAATCAGCTTCTGTTACACCCACATTGATTTGAGCAAAAGGACGCTTCAATACAACATCAATTTCTGTATTGCCTGTTACCTTGAAAGTTTCAGCCTTAAAGAAGGCGTCACGAGTCTCATCGTTATTGTCGCCTTCATAATCTACGGCTACTTTCAGTCCATCGGTTTCAGCAGTTACTGTATAAGCCTGACAATCTTTATCCTGTGCCCAGAATACAGCTGTGTACTCCTGTCCCTTCGCCAATGTAACTTCCACATTATCTTCCTTGCTTCCACTAGGGAATGCATTTTCCTTTTTAAGCAGACCAGCAGTTGAACCATTGATAGTTGTAATCAATTTTCCGTCTGCATCGAAGATAGCATAGTACAATAAATCTGCACCTGTACCATCACTGATAGCACGGGTAGCGATACCACCTTCGGCTGCAAGTGAGAACGTCACCTGAGCCTCGTTTCCTGACTGAACTACATCCAGTTCGTCATTCGAGCACGATGTTGCGAACAGCATACCGGCTGCTGCGAACATACCTAAGAATAATTTCTTGTTCATCTTGGAAAAATTTAATTGTTATACAAGTAGTTATTTTGATTTTCTTGTTTCTTAATGTTTGCCACATTCCTTGTGAATGTCGCACCCATTGTCGAGGGCTATTCTGTCTATGCAGAACCGAGTATTATCATCAATCTGTCGTTTCCTGCTGATGCAGGGTAAAGGTCTCGGAACTGTTCCTCACCTTTGCGGTGTTAGCTTGTTTGTTCTTTTCTGTCGGCTTTTAACTCGTTATCAGGTTATACTTCTATGTCAATTCTCTTGTAGCAGCGTAAAGTTCCCTGCTATGTTGCTTCTTTGGTTTGCCTCAATCTTCACCTGCGTGAATTCCACAGTCTTGCTTGCATTACCATCTTTCAGAGTAAGTTCGGCAGAAATTTTCGTGGCTGTTGTCGGAGCAAACACATAGCCCATAGCGAGGTAGTTATATTCTGTACCGTCAGCCGAGAATGTCTCGGCTGTGGTTTCGCTGAAATTCCAAGTGTAGTCGCTTTCTCCGCTTACGGTATTGGTGAACGGATAGAAAGTATCGGGAACTGCTTTTGCCTTGAATGTGGCCTGCATCGGTGTTCCTGTAGTGCCCACATTGATTTGAGCCAACGGGCGTACAAGTTCAACGGGGTAACTGCAATCTCCCGTAATGGTAATATCTTCCATTGTAGCGAAGAAAGCGTCTGCGGCTTCCACTTGGGAGAATGTTATCGTATTAGTAGGCAAGGTATTCATTTCGATGGCGGTCAGATCATCTATGTTGTAGATGCTCTGATTGCCATCATACGCCCAAAAGACAAAACTGTATGTCTGCTCCTGTGCCAATGTAAGCTGCACATCTACCGAAGTACCGTTTATCGGGAACTCTTTGCGGTCTATTTCGTGATAACTCCAACTGCCACCGCTGTTGGTATGCACATCGGCAATTCCCTTTTTGAATATCCCCACGACGAGAGTATTCACTTGTTCTGCCTTGCCGAATGCACGGGTACGGGTGTCTGTTGGGAGTGTAGCGGTGAAATTCACTTGAACATCGCCCACATCGTGCCAATCATCCGAACAGGATTGTATGCCCACCATAGTCAAGGCAAGCATCGCCAATATCTGTATGTTATGTAGTAGATTCTTCATTATGTCTATCTGTTAGGGGAAAATAAGGTTATGGTCTCCGTCAAAGTCGGGATTGATGGTAACACCTCCCGATGCCTCCGACATCAGGAACATACCCATCATTATGGTATGGTGGCTACGTTTGAGCGGTACCTCTATCGGCTCGGTCAATGAAAGTTGTGTACCCTCATTGTCGTAGATACCTATCTGCACCGTTACAGCCGACTTCTTGCCGTTCACAAATACATAGTCAAAGCCCATTGAGGCCTCCGATTCGGAGAGCTTCTTCAAAGTAGATTCAAACATCACTCCCGTAGAGGAATCTACGGGTTTGTCGGTGTTCATACTGTAAGCATCGGGCATAAATCCCACATAGTAGAACACCACCTTGTAGTCCTCAATGTTTACGGCTCTTGTCGGGGTATCATCGGTTGATGCAGCCTTGTTTCCGTTGGCTTTTGAGGCAACACGGACAGATTCCTTGTCAATAAACTCCACCACATCGTTGGTCACGAACTCAAATTTGGCAAGGGGACGTTGCATCGCTATATCCAATGTGTCGGACTGATGCTCTATAATATCCGCTACGAGGGAAATGTTGTTTGAACCTCTGAAAGCGTCACGATAGTCATTGTTACCCTTATGGTCGCCTTGCAATCTGATTTCCGCAAAGTTGTCGGCATTGTAGAAATGGCTGTCACTGCTTGTCTGCACCAAGTCTGACCATACCATCACATTGTAGTTGCCGGGCAAGAGGTCAAGCGTGACTTCGTGGTCGTAGCCCTCTGATATATCTTTCGTGAATACAAACTCCTGTGTATAGTCCGATGTGGTACGCATTTTCTCCGATACGGGATAAGTGCGGACAATGTAGCGTATCTTGCCATAATCACGATGATTGTCGTATATCTCGCCATATCCCTGCTCAATGACCTCTGCACCATCATAGAGGTGTTCCCATTCGGTCATATCCGTTTCATAGTTCAGGCGAAGATGCATTTTCACAAACTCCTGTGTTTCAGGCAATTCGTGAACATCACAAGCCGAAAGAAGCAATATCGGCAAGCATATAATAAGGTATAGAATCTTTCTCATCGCTTGCCTCCTTTCTTCTTTAAGTCAAACGAATAGGAGAACGATACCGCTGCTTGGTCGATACCCCAGTAGGTCTTCTTGATGCTCTCTATCATCAGACCGTCTTTTGTACGTGGGGTGTTGTGGAACTTGTCGTAGTGACGGGAATAGACACCTGCTCCGAGAGAAAACTCCACCTTCCAACGGTTGTTCTTGCTGATGGGCAGACGATAACCGATGCTCAGACCTCCACCGATGGCAGGTGTCTCACGGTTATGGTCTTGGTAGCGGTAATCGCCATCAAAAGCAAAATTGTAATATGCCAAGCCGAAATGTACCCCACCGAAGAATCCGTCATTCTCTTCTGACAGCCAATAGCGGAACTCTGGTTGCAGGGCAAATGTACGGAACTTGATGGTCGATTTGAAATAGTCCCAAGCCGAATAATAGACAGGAAGAGTAAACGACCAATGCTTTGCCAAGTCTATTTCTGCGGCAACATTGGCGATAGCCATCCCTAAACCTATGGCATTTGTTTTCAAATGTAGTTTGCGGCTCCATCCCTCTACCTCAGGGATAAGCGTTTCTATAATTGCAGTTGTATCGTGAACAATCTCTACAACTTCAACGGGAGGTTCAACAACAACGGTATCAGGCACGATTACAGGCACTTGCACGGGTGGTAACTCTTTCTTGTAGGTTACGAATACCGCAGAGGCATTTCGCATTTGCTCGAAGAAGAGTTTGTTCATCTGCTGCCATACCTTGCCTCCGTCCAATGCTTGCAACTTTACGATACGGTTGTCGATATGCATATTCGGATGATGATAGTCCACCAGTCGGGCTTCTTCCTCCAAGATGGCAATTACTTCGTCCTTGCGGACAAGTCCGGAATCCTCAATCTGTGATTTGAGATTATCCCATGGAATGTAACTGTCATTATGGGTAATGAGACTGTCGGGAATATCCACCTCTTTGCGGACGAGTTTCTCAAGTGCTTCGAGACGACCACGTGCCAACTTGCGGTTGAGTTGATAACTGCCTTCGGGAGAGGCTGCTCCACAGAAGGATACTTCAATGATGTTGATTGTACTGTCCTGACGGATTGTTCGTAGGAAATCTATTATCTCCTGCATACGGACGGCATTGTCCGAGTATGCGGAATCTATGACCATACTGTTCACACGGAAACCAACACAGATTTCCGTGTGTCTCTCTTGTGAAAGCGCAACACCTACACCAAACAGCATGAGAATCAAAGCTATACAAAATTTCTTAATGCGCATAAATCAAAATAACAGGTCACTTCTCTTTGTAAGAGTGATTTATGCGACATATCCTCATTGATTACGAGCCGGTTATTTGAGTCGCTTTAAAGTATTTTGCTCAACAATCCATATTGGCCCTAAACAAAATCAAATTCACGCATAACTTTTTTTAGTGTAATTTGGTGCCATTTGCCGAAAAATGTGTAATTTTGCAGTGGTAATCATTTCTCTTACAAAGAGATAAGTTTTCTCTTACAAAGAGACCTTTCATTTGCTCAACAATCCTTCACTTACAGAGATTTCAATATCATACTGTTCGCCTTGTCTATTGCCATTGTATCCAATGATGCCAGATAGATGCGAGTGGTAGCCTCCGAGTCGTGTCCCATACCCTCACTTATAACCGACAGCGGTACATTCTTGCTTTTGGCAATGCTTGCCCAAGCGTGTCGGGCAACATACAGGGTCAGTGAAACGGACAATCCGAGTTCCTTACCGATGATTTTCAGACAACGGTTAATGTTGTGTGCTGCATAGATATATTGCTTACGTTCATCTATATCACTGAATGGCTTGATGATGGGTAACAGGTAATTGGATTGTGAAGTGTCGTATTTATCTACAATCTCCTGCATACATTTCTCCCATTTGATAAATAGTTGTTGTCCCGTCTTGCGTCTGCGATAGGACAGCACGCCATTCTGCAAATCCTTTTTTCGTAGGTATGCCATATCCACGAATGACATACCACGGGTATAAAAACTCATCAGGAACATATCACGGGCAAAATCAAAGGTCGGATTCATCGAAAAATCCATCTCTTTGATTCGCTTGATGGCTTTCAAGGGTACGGCTCGCTTGACGGTCTTATCCACTCCCGTATAGACGTGCTTAAATGGAAATCGCTGCGAGGTCAAATCCTTTTCTACGGCACGATTATATACCGCTCGAAGATTACGCATATAGAATGATGATGAGTTGGGGCTTACTCCATTATTCTTCAAATAGGCTTCGTATGCCATCATCATATCGGAGTCCATATCGTCCAATGGCACATCCCTGTCCTCGCGGAAGCGTCTGAAACTACAAAGGGTCGCAGCATATGTTTCCGATGTGCGGATTTTACCCAGTGTTTTCAGATTGGCAATAACGCCCTCCATAAATGGGAAGAGAAAATTTTCGGGGTTGTCCGATGCAAATTCCGCTATCACATCATCAGCAGTATAATCACAACCGCTATGCTCAAAATCAGCGATGACCTTATGGAAAAGCTTTACATCTATTCGGATTTTGTCGCCAATCTCCGATAGGTGGCGTTTTCTGCTCTCGTTGAACTTGGGTAATACCACCTCGGAAGAGTGACTGTTCCACTCATAGCCATAGAGACGGTAGCCCGTCTTTTGCTGACGGGCTACACGATTATGGATTACTTGATAGAAAATTGAGCCTTGTCCGCCATCAACCGTTGATGGTCGGAACTTAATCTTTACTGTTGCCATATTACAATCAGGGTTTTGATTTATTTTGTTTAACCTTACTATTATCCTGCTTGTTCTTAATGGACTTGGCTTTGCTCTCCTGTTCCTTGGCGGCTTGCTCTTTCAATCGTGCTTGCTCGGCAAGGGCGGCTTGTTTGCGTACAGCCTCTTCATAGGTCTCCACATCTTCACGCATCTGCTCGATTGCTTCGTTGTTGCGGTTGAGTTCAAAGATCTCCTCCAATGTAGCTATCTGCTCTGCCGAAGCATCGCCTTTCATCTTGATGTAGCGGTATTTAAGGTCATTATCAATGCGGTCATAATTCGGGCGTTTGGCAAGATGCAATGCTACTGATAAAACAGCAATAGCTACCGACATTATTACAAAGGTTATCAAGATATGAGGTTCATCGATGCTGATACGAAGATGTTTAGCGTTAGCAATACCACTTTCAATATTTTCATTGGTATCTCGGAACATTACCTTAACCTTATCGTATTGTTCCTGCTGTTTAGCCTTAATCTCTGCCAGCGAGTTTAGAACTTCGCCTGATGATTGCGATTTATTGACAATCGCTTTTACATCCCTTACACTCTCGCTAATGGCACTGAAATTTGAATTAAGAACCTTAGTCTGCTCTTCAAGTTTGCGGTCGGTGTGCCTGCAATTAAGCCCTGTGGCATTGCTGACAAGTTCCTTAACTTCGTGTACTAACGCTACTGTCTCTTATACACATTCTATCTTCGTCATTAGCAACTGAATTACCCTCATTCGGTTGAAACTTTTGCAATTCAATTACTGCGGTTTCGATTCTTTCCAAGCATCCGTAGATGCCTTCCATAAACGACTCATTATCGTTGTTGTTGAAATTTTTATTCATAGTTTTCTGAATTTATTGATTATACATTTGGGTTATTTAGAGTTTGAAACCTCTGGTTTTCTTCCTCTCCTTCTTCTTTTGTTTCTGCCAAGAAGGTGGTTGCTCATCCTCTGGTGGAGCATCCGATGGAGTCAATAAGCCCAATCCATTGCTCTCAATAAGGCTATCCGTAACGCTATATTTTTGCTCTGTTTCTTGCCTTGTCGGTTGCTGTTTAGACTCAATTTCGGTCTGCATATTCCGCTTATCCCAACTTAATCTG
>ENA-OXEJ01000668-OXEJ01000668.1-human-gut-metagenome-genome-assembly--contig:-NODE-668-length-8892-cov-5.51205_pt1 | contig 8892 bp, 6 predicted proteins | sample MGYA00249359_ERZ652251 | MGnify/ENA primary metagenome ERZ652251 (study PRJEB26925, sample SAMN05826915) | human gut metagenome | biome: ENVO:2100002; feature: ENVO:00000062; material: ENVO:00002003...
TGCCCGCACCTATCAGGTAAAGGCATTCAACGGACTTGCACAGGTGCTGTTGCAAAGTACCGGCGAAGCGGGAGAAGCCACACTGACGGTCGTTTCGGAAAACCTGCCGGAAACTTCCTGTGTCTTGAAGTTGCAGAAGTAAGCGGCTTATCATTTATATCATCCGGCGAAGCGGAGACCTTTCTCTTGTCTATGGGGCAAGAGAGGGATCTCCGCTTCTTTCTTCCTCAAACTATAGTGTGTAAGTGTACGAGATGCGCATCTCATACATCCTTACATTAGAGCCTGAGGGGGAGAAGAACGGAAGTTTTGCTTTTCCGGGTGGGACTTTCCCGGGTATCTGCTCATATATAACAATTATTACCTCTAAATGTAACAAATGGTACTGTTGTGGGATTAAAAAGAATGAGTATATTTGTGGCATGATATTTTTTTAACCAATGCCTATGGAAAACCAGAACTATATCATGAGGGAAATAACCCCTCTGTCGGAACGTGACTGTTTCTATATTGCCGATCGTCGCAAAACAGAATTTACCTACCCCATCCATTGTCACGCAGAGTATGAACTGAACTTCACGGAACATGCTTCCGGCGTACGTCGTGTGGTGGGCGATTCTGCCGAGATTATCGGTGATTATGACCTGGTGCTGATAACCGGTAAGGAGTTGGAGCATGTATGGGAGCAACATGAATGTACCTCCGGGGATATTCGGGAGATTACCATTCAGTTCTCTCCCGACTTGTTCTTCGGGAACGTTGTCAACAAGAACCAGTTCGACAGTATCCGTCGGATGCTGGAGCGTGCACAGTGCGGACTTAGTTTCCCCATGCAGGCCATCATGAAGGTGTACAACTGGCTGGATAAGCTGGCTTCCGAGGAGCAGGGCTTTTATGCCGTGATGAACTTTCTCCGTATCCTTTACGAACTTTCCCTCTATGACAATGCCCGGGTGTTGTCCAGTTCTTCGTTTGCCAAGATAGAGACTTTCTCTGACAGCCGCCGGGTACAGAAGGTGCAGAAATACATTTCCACCCATTATCAGGAGGATATCCGGTTGGCTTCATTGGCCGATATGGTGGGCATGACCCCGGTCTCTTTCAGCCGTTTCTTTCGCCTGCGCACCGGCAAGACGCTTTCCGACTACATTATTGATATCCGTCTGGGCTTTGCCACGCGTATGTTGGTAGATTCCACGCGTACCATTGCAGAGGTGTGCTATGACTGCGGCTTCAACAATCTGTCCAATTTCAATCGTATGTTCAAGCGGAAGAAGGGATGCTCGCCGAAGGAATTCCGTGAGAATTATCGGAAAAAGAAGCTGGTGATATGATAAAAAAGTATTGGTATTCTTCATTGAAAGTGCCTATTTTTGCACCAATGATTAATACTAATATCTGATATCATGAAAAGAGTTTTTTCCTTATTTTTATGTCTGCTGTGTGTATGTGCTGTGACGGCGCAGATACGCGGCAATGAAATCCGTGTAGTCGTTTCACCTGACCATAGCGATTGGGTGTATCGTCTGAATGAGAAGTGTACGTTTACCGTCCGGGTGCTGAAGGCACAGAACCTCTTGTCCGATGTCAAGATTGACTATGAACTGGGCCCCGAGATGTATCCTACTGAAGTAAAGAAAGACGTGGTGCTGAAAGATGGTACCTTGAAGTTGCAAGGCACGATGAAGACTGCAGGCTTCTTGCGTTGCAAGGTCAAGGCGCATGTGGACGGCCGGACTTATGAAGGGCTGGCTACATCGGCCTATGCTCCCGAGCAGCTGCAACCTGTGACGAAACTTCCTGCCGATTTTCGGGATTATTGGGCCAAGACCTTGGAAGAGGCGCGCAAGACTCCGTTGAATCCCCTTATGACGCTGCTTCCCGAACGCTGTACGGAAACGGATAATGTATATCAGGTCAGCTTCCAGACAAAAGCTTGGGGAGGACGTTTTTACGGTATTCTCAGTATTCCCAAGAAAGAAGGGAAGTATCCGGCTTTGCTGCGTGTGCCCGGTGCGGGTGTCCGCCCTTATGCGGGAGATACGTATACGGCTCCTGGAAAGGTGATTACATTGGAGGTGGGTATCCACGGCATTCCCGTCACGATGCAGCAGTCTGTATATGATGCGCTGGCAGGTGGGGCGCTGAGCAATTACTGGACGTTCGGCCGCGACAGCCGGGATGCTTCTTACTATAACCGTGTGGTGGTAGGCGCTTTGCGTGCTGTGGATTTTATCTGTTCGCTGCCGCAGTACAACGGGAAGGCGCTGGGCGTTACGGGCTCCAGCCAGGGCGGTGCCTTGTCTGTGATTACGGCGGCTCTTGATTCGCGCGTTACTTTCCTGGCGGCTGTTCATCCTGCCTTATGCGACCACGAAGCGTTCTTCAAGAAGCGCGCTTGCGGCTGGCCCCATTATTTCTATTATTACGGTGCTCCCGATGAAAAGCAGCTTGAAACGGTGCGCTATTATGATACGGCAAACTTTGCCCGCCTGCTGAATGTGCCCGGTTGGTTCAGTTGGGGGTATAACGATGAGGTCTGTCCTCCCACTTCCATGTATGCAGCCTACAATGTGATTTCTTCTCCGAAGGAACTGCATCCTTATCTGGAAACCGGGCATTACTGGTATCAGGAACAGTGGGATGAATGGCTGGACTGGATACGGAGACAACTTAATGTGCCAATGTGATTAATCACATTGGCACATTAATCTGATAATATAGTATCATTTTTTATGATATGAGCCGCGTATCTTTGTGTATCGCTTAAAAACTGATAATATGAAGAAACAATTCCTTTTGCTGACAGTACTTTTATTCCTTTTGGGGGCATGTGCCCCTAAGCCTGCGGAGCATTCGTTTATTAAGGTCAATGCCGATGGACAGTTCGTTCGCGACGGAAAACCCTATTATTTTGTAGGTGCCAATTTCTGGTACGGTGCCATTCTTGGTTCCGAAGGTGAAGGCGGCAATCGTGAACGGTTGCATAAGGAGCTGGACTTTCTGAAAAGTATTGGCATCAACAACCTGCGCGTATTGGTGGGTGCTGACGGTGAAAATGGCATAAAGACGCGGGTAGAGCCCTCTTTACAAGTGGCACCGGGCGTCTATAATGATACTATTTTAGCCGGATTGGATTATTTTATGAATGAACTGCGTGAACGTGATATGACAGCTGTCCTCTATTTGAACAATTCCTGGGAATGGAGCGGTGGCTATTCCGTTTACCTGCAATGGTCCGGACACGGTGATGTCGTGGTACCTGCCGTAGACGGATGGCCCGCCTATATGGAGTATGTCAAGCAGTTCCCCCAATCGGACAGCGCGAAGGCCTTGTTTGCCAATCATGTCAATTATATTGTTTCACGCACCAATAGGTATAATCAGATAAAATATGTGGATGACCCCACTATTATGTCTTGGCAGATTGGTAACGAGCCTCGCGCTTTCTCTGACGAGAACAAGGAACCGTTTGCCCGCTGGATGGCCGATGTGGCTGCACAAATCAAGTCACTTGACCCGAACCACATGGTGTCTTCCGGCAGTGAGGGCTCGTGGGGATGCGAAATGGATATGAATCTTTTCGAGAAGATTCATGCCGACCCCAACATCAATTATCTGAATATCCACATCTGGCCTTACAACTGGAGTTGGGTGAAGGCGGACAGCCTGAAGGAACTTCTTCCGCGTGCCAAGGAAAATACTAAGAAGTATATAGATGACCACATGGTCATTGCTCGGAAGTACAGCAAGCCGATTGTTTTGGAGGAGTTCGGTTTTCCCCGTGACGGTTTCAGCTTTTCCAAAGAGGCACCGACCACTGCCCGCGATGAATATTACCGTTATGTATTCGACCTCATCCGCCAGGACCGTGAGAGCGGCGGACTCTTTGCCGGATGCAACTTCTGGGCATGGGGTGGTTTTGCCGGACAAAATCCCGACCATGTATTCTGGGAAAAGGGAGATGACTATACCGGTGACCCGGCTCAAGAACAACAAGGACTGAACTCTGTCTTTGCCACAGACAGCACTATTGAAATAATTAAAGCGGAAAACCGGAAGCTGCAAAATTGAACCTATCCGTGCTTTTCCGTGTAATCCCTGCCTGAAAATTAGAATGTAAGCGTGTACAAAGCGTTTGTACCGTTATATAAGAAAGATTATTACTCTAAATACTAAGTATGATATGAAAAGCATATGGAAAGTTATGTTGGCGGTTTGTTGCCTAGGTATGACCATTGGTTGTGGAACAAACCCGTCGAAGAATGAAAATGTAAAGGAAACGCTACCGGCATTGGTGGTCAATGGTACGCAGTTGATGAATACCGAAGGAGACACGGTGGTATTGCACGGTGTCAGCTATGGCTGGCATCAGTTCTGGCCCCGTTTCTACAATGCCTCTTCGGTTGCTTATCTGGTCAATGACTGGGGCGCACAAGTGCTTCGGGCCTCTATGGGAGTGGATTTGGATAGCGCCTGCTATGTGAACAAGCCCGAATTCGGTATTGAGTGTGTTACGAAAGTGGTGGATGCTGCTATCGAGAACGGCGTTTACGTCATCATCGACTGGCATAGCCACAATCTGCGGCAGGAAGAAGCAAAGGAGTTCTTCACCCAAATGGCTACCCGTTACAAAGGGGTTCCTAATGTCATCTATGAGGTTTTCAACGAACCGGTGGAAGACAGTTGGGAGCAGGTGAAGGCATACTCTGTGGAGGTTATCAAGACGATTCGTGCCATAGAACCGGATGCCGTTATCCTCGTTGGTTGTCCGCATTGGGACCAGGACATCCATTTGGCAGCGGACGATCCTATTACCGGATATAGCAATATAATGTATACACTCCACTTTTATGCCAACACCCACGGACAGTGGCTGCGCGACCGCGCCGACTATGCTCTGGGCAAGGGCTTGCCGATTTTCGTTTCCGAATGCGCCGGTATGGAGGCAAGTGGGGGCGGCCCCATCAGTAAAGAAGAGTGGGGGAATTGGCTGGACTGGATGCAGCGGCATTCCATCAGTTGGGTGGCTTGGTCCTTGTCGGACAAAGACGAGACTTGTTCCATGCTTTATCCGTCGGCTTCTTCCGAGGGAAACTGGAAAGATGCAGACATGAAAGAGTGGGGGAGAATGGTTCGTGACGAATTGACGACACTGAAAAAATAGCCCTTTAAAAACAATATGATTTAACCATTAATAATTAAGAAAAAAGAATTGTGCTTATGGAAGAAAAGAAGAATGATGCTGTGAAAACATGAATTGTTTGGAAGTAATTTTAAGTGTCAACGCCTTGATTGCATGTCACGGTTTCTTGACTTACTCTCATTTTGTTAACTAAAAAAATCTTCTTTTGGGAGGTTTTGTGTTTGTTTTAAATCTAAGAAATATAGTATGAATTTGAATTTTAGAAAGACAGCGCTGCTTGCGGGGATATGCTCGGTGTTCAGTCTGGGTTATGCTCCTCAGCTTTTCGCAGTATCATCGACGGATACCGTTGAGGCAGTGCAGCAAACAAAGAAAATTACGGGTGTCGTCAGTGATGCTATGGGCCCTATTATCGGTGCCAATGTATTGGAAAAAGGTACAACGAATGGTGTAATTACCGACATTGACGGTAACTTTGCCTTGAATGTGAAACCGGGAGCTACCATTGTAGTCTCCTTTATAGGCTATGTCAGCCAGGAAATAAAGATAACGAACCAGACAACAGTGAACATCACGCTGAAGGAAGACTCCGAGATGTTGGACGAAGTGGTGGTTGTGGGGTACGGTACGATGAAGAAAAGCGACCTTTCCGGTGCTTCCGTTTCCATGAGTGAAGACAAGATTAAGGGTTCTATTATCACCAATCTCGACCAGTCCCTTCAAGGGCGTGCTGCCGGTGTGACGGCAGTCAGCACTTCCGGTGCTCCGGGTTCTTCCTCCTCTATCCGCGTACGTGGTCAGGCCACTATCAATGCTAATGCCGAGCCGTTGTATGTAATTGACGGTGTGATTGTACAGAGTCAGGGACAAAGCGGTTCATCTTATGGTTTGGGCGATGCACTGGGTAATGGCTCGGTTTCCACCATTTCTCCGCTTTCCACCATCAACCCTGCTGATATCGTCAGTATGGAAATTCTGAAAGATGCTTCGGCAACCGCCATTTACGGTGCGCAAGGTTCCAATGGTGTGGTTTTGATTACGACCAAACGTGGTAAGGCGGGTGAGGCTAAGTTTACTTATGACGGTATGTTTGCCGTTCAACGCCAGACAAAGCGTCTGGATATGATGAATCTGCGTGAGTATGCCACTTATTATAATGATTTGGCAAACATGGGTGAAATCTCTGACCCTAGTAATTATTATGCCGATCCTTCTCTGCTGGGAGTAGGTACAAACTGGCAGGACGCCATCTTCCAGACTGCTTTGCAGCATCAGCACCAGATTTCGGCACAAGGTGGTACAGAGAAGATACAATACTACGTATCAGCTTCCTATATGGATCAGGACGGTACCATCATCGGTTCAAACTTTAACCGTTACAGCTTCCGTGCCAACTTGGATGCCCAACTGAAGAAGTGGTTGAAACTCGGTTTGACCGCCACCTATACAGCAACGGGTGATGACCTGAAACTGGCAGACAGTGATGAAGGTTTGATTAACTACTCGTTGACCACTCTTCCTGATATACCTATCTATAATCTGGATGGCAGCTATGCCACCGTTGTTCGCGAAGGCTACACGAATCCTAACCCGATTGCCCTTGCCATGATGGATGACATTCTGCTGGACCGTCAGAAACTGACGGGTAATATTTTCTTTGAGGTTACTCCGATTAAAAATCTGGTATGGCATGCCGAATTGGGTTATGACATCAGTTCCAGCAAAGGTGAGCGCTACAAGCCGATGGTTGATTTGGGTGGATGGGTACGTTCCAGTAATGAAAGCAATATCCAGAAAAACAGCAGTACATTCTGGCAATTGAAGAACTATGTGACCTATTCCGGAAACATAGGCGACAAGCATCATTATACAGCCATGGTGGGTCAGGAGTGCTGGGAGTCCAGCTATGACTTCACGAGTGTGTTCAATAGCGGTCTGCCTTCGGATGAAGTGCACAATCCTGCCTTGGGTACGGGAACCCCGACTATCAATGCAGGTTTTGGAAGCTCGTCTATGGCATCTTTCTTTACACGTCTGACTTATAACTATGCCGACCGTTATCTGGGTACTTATACCTATCGTTATGACGGCTCTTCAAACTTCGGTCCCGAGAACCGTTGGGCAGGCTTCCATTCATTGGCTACTTCCTGGCGCTTTTCCAACGAAACGTTCTTTGAACCGTTGAAGAAGGTCATCAGTAACGGTAAGTTGCGTCTGGGATGGGGACAAACTGGTAATGCCAACATCGGTGGTTATGCTTGGGGTACATCCATGAGTCGTATGCCTTCCGGTCTGGGTATGGGGTATCGCCCCTCCAATATACCGAATACTTCCATCAAATGGGAGTCCCAGGAGCAATGGAACGTCGGTGTGGATTTGGGATTCCTGCACGACCGTATCAACCTGACGGTAGAGTGGTACAAGAAAACTTCCAGTGATATGTTGATGCCGTTGCAGTTGCCTTCTTATATGGGTACTTCCGGTAATGCCTCTTCTGCATTGGCTGCTCCGAAAGGTAACTATGGTGACATAGAGAATACCGGTTTTGAAATCTCTCTGAACACACATCCTATTACGGGTAAGTTTGAATGGGATTCTGACTTCCAGATTTCTTTCAACAAGAACAAACTGAAAGGATTGGCTGGTACAGCCAATGCGCAGATTGTGGGTTACGGACAGTGGACCGATGTAGTCAGTGTATCCAGTGTAGGCGAATCACTTTATAACTTCTATGGATTTGTTTGTGATGGTGTTTACAAGGACCTGGAGGACCTTCAGACTTCTCCGAAACCTGCCAAGTACCCGGCAAACGGTGTATTCGACCGTACCAATACCGTATGGGTGGGTGATGTGAAATATAAGGATATCAGTGGTCCTGACGGTGTGCCCGATGGCGTTATTGACGACTATGACAAGACCAATATCGGTTCTCCGATGCCTAAGTTTACTTTTGGCTGGACCAATACTTTCCGTTACAAGAACTTCGACTTGTCCGTTTTCATCAACGGTTCCTATGGCAACAAGGTGTATAACTACCTTTCCATGAAGCTGACACATATGAACTCTCCCTGGACTAACCAGCTGAATGCTGTAAACGGACGTGCACAGCTTGTTCCTATCAATCCGAACAAGGTCTACGAAGATGGAACGATGTGGTATAATGATGTGTCTAACGTCATGGTGGCAAACCCGGGAGCTTCCATTCCACGCGCCACTATCAATGACCCGAATGACAACGACCGTATCAGTGACCGTTATATTGAAGATGGTTCTTATATCCGTCTGAAGAACATCTCTTTGGGATATACTTTCCCGAAAAAGACGATTGATAAACTGGGACTGAGCAACTTGCGTATCTATGCCAATATCCAGAACCTGCTGACCATTACCGGTTATGACGGCTATGACCCTGAAATTGGTGCCAGCACTTCAAGCGTCAATGTCTATGGTTTGGACAACGGACGTTATCCGTCTCCTACAGTTTATTCATTCGGCTTGAACGTTTCATTCTAACACTTTAAATTGAAGAAAACATGAAAATCAGATATATTAAATATTGGGCGTTTGCAGCTGTACTCGGTATGGGAACAGTTTCATGCGAGGATTTCCTGAACCGTCCTACCGAAGACAATTATAACGAATCGAACTTCTATCAGAATGACGAACAATGTGTGCAGGGGGTTAATTATCTCTTGAGTTCAACTTATAAATGCAACTTTTTGGGTGCGGATAATAAGCAATAAAAA
>ENA-OXEJ01000700-OXEJ01000700.1-human-gut-metagenome-genome-assembly--contig:-NODE-700-length-8495-cov-4.23803_pt1 | contig 8495 bp, 8 predicted proteins | sample MGYA00249359_ERZ652251 | MGnify/ENA primary metagenome ERZ652251 (study PRJEB26925, sample SAMN05826915) | human gut metagenome | biome: ENVO:2100002; feature: ENVO:00000062; material: ENVO:00002003...
CTCCGTCGTCGGCAGCGTCAGATGTGTATAAGAGACAGATACGGGTTACATCACCGAGGGTCAGTTGTTCCTGCGCAACGATTCGGACACGGGTAAGGTTATCGTCGATCCGTTCCGTTCGCTGTCGCGTCTGAAACAGTTGGTGATCGGCAAGAAGACCCGTGAGGATCATCCGCAGGTGATGAACGCCGCCGTGCGTCTTTACGCCGATGCGGCCAATGCCAAGACCAAACTGGAGAACGGCTTCGACCTTTCGGACTACGACGAGCGTGCGCTCAAGTTCGCTTACGACTATTCGGAGAAACTGCTGGCGATCGATGTCAATATCGAAATTACGCAGATGCTCGACACGGCGTGGGAGCTCTTCGCCAAATACTTCTCGAAGGAAGAGGTGGCCATCAAGAGCGAACTGGTGGAGAAATACTGGCCTAAAACCGAGTAGAGCAATTCAACTCAAACAGAATGGCTATAAAATTCCAATATAACAAGACCTCGCTGGGCGAACTCGGAAAACAGCTGAAAATGCGGCAGAAGGCGCTCCCTACGATCAAGAGTAAGGAGTCGGCCCTGCGTTCCGAAGTGAAGAAGGCGAAGGACACCGCACAGGATTTCCGACGGCAGTTGGACGCGCTCACGGCGCAGTACGACTACATGGTTTCCCTGTGGGGTGAGTTCGATGCGGACCTGCTGCGCATCGCCGACGTCGATCTTGCGGAGCAGAAGATCGCGGGCGTGCGTACGCCGGTGTTGCAGGACATCCGTTTCGAGGAGAAGGATTACGACCTCTTCTCGGCTCCCGTGTGGTTCGCCGACGGAGTCGATATTCTCAAGCCCCTCGCGCGCCTGGGTATCGAGTTCGAGGTGTTCAACCGCAAGATGGAGTTGCTGGATTTCGCACGCCGCAAGACTACTCAGAAGGTAAACCTCTACGAAAAGGTGCAGATACCCGGGTACGAGGATGCCATACGCAAGATCAAACGCTTCATGGAGGATGAGGAGAACCTCTCCAAGTCGGCTCAGAAGATCGTGAAAACCAAACAACAGCAAGCCGGGGAGGGCGCGATGTTATGATAGCGAGAATGTCGAAATACGACCTGGTACTCTATGCGGGTCAGAGCAGCGACTTCATCGAGAAGCTGCGCGGCCTGGGGCTGGTCGATATCACCACTACGGGTTGGGAGCCTTCGGACGAAGACCGTCAGCTGCTGCTTACGATCGACAACCATCACAAGGCGGTCGAGACCCTGAAACGAGTCTTGGAGGACGAGCGCTTTGTCAAGGACGAGCAGCCCATCGCCGACGGCGGCGAGGCTTTCGACCGCTACATGGCCGCTACGCAGCAGGCAGCGGCGCTCCGTTCGGAGATCGCACGCTTGCAGAAAACCGCCGACGAGCTGCGTCCCTGGGGCGATTTTTCGGTCGATACGCTTCGCAAGTTAGCGGACAAGGGCGTGGTGTTGCGCTATTTCTTCACCAGCCGTGCGGCTTACGAGAAGGATATCGAGGCGTGGTCGGAGCGTTATACGATCGCTCTGGTGCACGAGGGTGAAACCTTCGATTACTTCGTGGTCGTGACCCGGCCGGGCGAGGAGGTGGTGCTCGATGCGCAGGAGGTCAAGGCGCCGACGATGGACTGTCGTCAGGCCGAAGCCCAGATCGCCGAGGCTCGCAGGAAGCTCGCGGAGCTGGATCGGGAATTTTCCCGTGCGGCTCTTTCGGTGGAGGCGATCCGCCGGCATGGGATCGAGCTCAAGCGGAAGTTGGAAGAGATTCGCGTGAAGAATACTGCGCAGCCTGAAGCCGACGGTACGCTGGTTATTCTGGAGGGGTGGGCCGAGGAGTCCGATTCCGCGAAGGTGGATGCTCTGCTGGCCGAATACCCCAATCTGATTTTCCTGAAGAGTACGCCGACCCCCGAGGACAATACCCCGGTGAAGCTGCGCAACCGTCCCTTCGCCCATCTGTTCGAGGTGATCGGCGCGATGTATGCGCTGCCCAAATACGGCACGATCGATTTGACACGCTTCTTCGCGCCTTTCTATATGATCTTCTTCGGCTTCTGTATGGCCGAGGGCGGTTACGGACTGGTCATCATGCTGGGCGGTTTGGCCGCAGTGATGCTGGGTCGCAAGAAGGGGAGTTCAGCCATGAAGGAGATCGGTATGCTGACGATGCTGTGCGGATTTTCGGGCATGGTCTTCGGCCTGATGTCGGGCTCGTTCTTCGGATTGCAGCTTTCCGAATGGGAGTGGCTGGGCAGCCTGCGCGATCACCTGCTGACACCGGACATCCTCTTCCCGCTTTCGATCGGACTGGGTGCCGTGCAGGTGCTTTTTGCCATGATGATCAACGCTTATGTCACGGCCCGCAGCTTCGGCCTGCGCTATGCGCTGGGGCTGATCGGCTGGATCATCGTGCTGGTCGATAGTGCTGCTGCGTTCCTGTTGCCCGAGAGCGTGGGCTTCACGTTCCATTCGGTCGCTTATCTGGTGATCCTGGGCGTCGGCCTGGTGCTGATGTTCTTCTTCAATTCGCCGGGCAAGAATATCTTCGTGAACTTCGGACTCGGTATCTGGAATACCTATAATAATGTGTCGGGGCTGGTGGGCGATCTGCTGTCGTACATCCGTCTGTTCGCCATCGGCCTTTCGGGTGGTATTCTGGCGATGGTCTTCAACCAGTTGGCCGTTGGTATGAGTCCCGATATTCCGGTCGTGAAGCAGCTCGTGATGTTGCTGATCCTGCTGCTGGGACACGGCATCAACCTCTTCATGTGCGTTCTCTCGTCGGTGGTGCATCCGCTGCGTCTGACGTTCGTGGAGTTCTACAAGAACGCCGGGTTCGAGGCCGCAACGCGCGTCTTCACCCCGTTGAAAAACGAATAAACTAAATGATAATCAATATTAACAACTAAAACAAAATTCGATTTATGGAACCTATTACGTTGGGCTATCTCGGTATGGCCATCATGTTTACTCTGGCGGCCGTAGGCAGTTGCTATGGTACTACTATCGCGGGCAATGCCGCAGTCGGTGCGATGAAGAAGAACCCGAATGCCTTCGGTAACTACATCATCCTGTCGGGTCTGCCCGCTTCGCAGGGTCTTTACGGCTTTGCCTCGCTCTTCCTTATCATGAATTACCTGACCGATTCGGTTACGATGCTGCAGGCAGCCGCTATCTTCGGCTTGGGTATCTTGGTCGGCCTGGTGAACTTTTTCTCGTCGTATCGCCAGGGCCAGCTTTGCGCCAACGGTATCGCTGCCGTAGGTAACGGTCATGACGTGGGTACCAAAACCCTGATCCTCGCCGCTTTCCCGGAGTTGTACGGTATTTTGACCGTGGCGATCACCTTCCTGGTAACCGGTCTGATGAAGTAATCGAAATCCCGGATTTCAAAAGAACAGGCGGAGCTTGCAAAAGCTCCGCCGTTTGTATTTTGTGAGGAAGAGGGTGTGTGGAGGGGTTTTGGAGAAGGCATGAGAGGGGACGGTTCGATTCGAGGTGGAGTAAATTGCGGGGTTCGGCAATGTTGCTGGGTCCCGGCAGATCGGACGGTTACGGGGTGGAAACCGCTGGAATTCCGGGGTGTCTTCGGAATCCGGTCGAGTCAGTCATAGACGGCTGTTTTGTGTGGTCGGCTTTGTCGGGTATGGTGCTTTATTCTGTTGTTTGGAGTGCTTGTTCGATTTGCTCGATCAGCAGGCGTTGTATTGTTGCGTCGTAGTCGGTTTCGGAGAGCAGGATTTTGCCATCGGGACTGATGATAAAGTTGCGGGGAACGTATCGGGTGGCGTAGAGCGAGTAGATTGACATGTCGGGATCCAGACCTACGGAGAATACGATTCCCAGCTCGCGGCAGAACTCTTGAACGGTCTGCTGTGTTTCGCCTCGATTGATTGGAAGGAAGCGAAATTTCCGGTCAGCAAAGCGATCGACGATTTGGGTTTGCATCTGCTGCATCTGCTCCCGGCAGGTCGGGCACCACGTGGAGAAGAAGGTAAGCAACACCACGTTGCCTTGCAGGTCGGACAGGGTGATCGCTGTGTCGTCGAGCATCCCGACCGTGAAGTGAGGGGCCTTCTCTCCGACGCGGACGAGCGTGGTTTCCTTTTCCGTTGGGATATCTTCGGAAAGGCAGCCCGTTAGGGCGAGTACAAGCAGGAACAGCACAATAGTCGGCTGTACGGTCCGGTATAGAAGTCCGAGGTGTCGTGTAAGTCCGGATCGAGAGAAGAGTCTTGTCTGTCGAAGAGCAGGCCGTAAATATGCCGTCATAGGGAGTTGGTTATAATCGTCGGGTAGAGTTCAAAATTCGTTCCGAATAAAAAAGCCGGAATTTTCCGGCTTTTTATTCGTGCAGGGAAATACCTCTCTTCAGTTGATATGGCTTGCCGCACGGGGATCGTTACCGCATTCGGTAAAGCTGGTCCCGCAGACGAGGCGTGAAACCCGCCTCGCGGATCGCTTGTTGGATGCCTGCGGCATCGAACTGGTTGTGCGCCCCGGCCGAAGAAACGACGTTCTCCTCGATCATGATCGAACCCATGTCGTTGGCGCCGCTGTGCAGCGCTACCTGAGCGGTGGCCTTGCCGACGGTGAGCCACGAAGCCTGGATGTTGCGGATGTTGTTCAGAACCAGTCGGCTGACGGCGATTATGCGAATGTATTCCAATGGAGAAAAGCGGGTTGCAACTCCCTGCCGCTCCAATTCGGTGCCCGACGAGCGGAAAATCCAGGGGATGAAGGCCAGAAAGCCGTAATGTCCTTCGGGACAGCGGGCCTGCAGGTCGCGGATGCGCAGCAGGTGGTCCACACGCTGACGGGGTGTTTCGACGTGGCCGTACATCATCGTCGCCGAGGTCGGCAGGTTGAGGCAGTGGGCTTCGTGCATCACCTGGATCCACTCCTCGACCGTAGGTTTGGCGGGCGAGATGGCTTTCCGCACACCGGGATCGAGGATCTCGGCCCCGGCACCCGGCAGGGAGTCCAATCCGGCGGCGATCAGCCGTTTCAGGGTGTCGAGCGTGGTGAGGCCGCTGATGCGGGCGATGTGCGCCACTTCGGGCGCTCCGAGGGCGTGCAGGCGTACCTGCGGATAGAGGCTCTTGAGTGTCGAGAAGAGCTCCTCGTAGAAATCGATCCCCAGCTTCGGGTGCAGACCGCCCTGCAGCAGCAACTGGTCGCCGCCGAGGGCGAGCATCCGCTCGATTTTCTCCTTGTATTCGTCGAGCGTGGTGATGAAAGCCCGCTCCGTCTGGTGGGGTTTGCAGTGGAAATTGCAGAAGCGGCAGCCCGAAATGCAGACGTTGGTGATGTTCACGTTGCGGTCGATCTGCCAGGTCACGACCTCCGGGTCGGGCGCTACGGCACGGCGCACGCGGTCAGCCGTGAGAGCCAGCTCCTGCAGGGGGGCCTGTTCGTAAAGCCAATACGCCTCCTCCGCCGTGAGGGGATCACGCTTCAGACATTTTTCGTATATCTCTTCCGCACGGTTGGGGCCGGTTCCGGCGGTTCGCTGCGTCTGTTCCCGGATCATCGCTTCGATCCTTTTTTGCCCCCTTTGCGGGACGTTTTGCCGCCCTTACCCGGTCGGGACGTGCTTTGGCGGCGTACCGGAATCGCTGCGTGCCCCTTTACGTCGTTCTCGCGGGAGTCGGCCGCCGCATCGTGCACCAGTTCGAAAGCGAGCTGACGGCGTTGCAGATCGGCCCGCTTGACGCGGATGCGCACGGCATCGCCCAAGGTGAAGACCCGTCCTTTGCGGCGTCCATAGACCTCGTAGCGGTTCTCGTCGAACTGGTAGAGGTCGTCCTCCATTTCCCGCAGCGAAACCATGCCTTCGATGTGAGTTTCGTCCAGCTCGACGTACATGCCCCAGTCGCTCATGCCCGAGATATGGCCGTCGAAGAACTGGCCGATTTTATCCTGCATGAACTCCACCATTTTGTACTTGATCGAGGCGCGTTCGGCTTCGGCAGCGATCACTTCCCGCTCCGAGGCGTGTACGCAGAGTTTCTCGAAGGTGTCGCGGTCGGCCGATTTGCCTCCTTCGAGGTAGCGGGCCAGCAGCCGGTGGACCATCATGTCCGGGTAGCGGCGGATCGGCGAGGTGAAATGCGTGTAGTAGGGGAAAGCGAGGCCGTAATGACCGATGTTATCGGTCGAGTAGAAAGCCTTGGACATCGCACGTACGGCGAGGTTCGAAATGACGTTCTCCTCGATGCGTCCTTTGGCCTGTCCCAGCAGCTTGTTCATCTCCTTGGCCACGGCGCGTCCCTTGTCGGCCTTGAATACGTAGCCGAAGCGCAGAACGAAGGTCCGGAATTTTTCGAGCTTCTCCTCGTTCGGAACGTCGTGTACGCGATAAACCATCGTGCGCCGCACGGCACGGCCGTTCACTTTGTGATGTCCGCAGAATTCGGCGACCTGTTTGTTGGCCAGCAGCATGAACTCTTCGATGAGCTGGTTGGCCTCCTTTTGCTCCTTGAAATAGACGCTCAGGGGTTTGCCTTCGGCGTCGAGTTTGAACTTGGCCTCTTCGCGCTGGAAGCTCACGGCTCCGTGCTTGAAGCGTGTTTTGCGCATCCGCTGTGCCAGACGGTTGAGCGTCAGCACCTCTTCGGCGAAGTCGCCCTTGCCGGTTTCGATGATCTGCTGCGCCTCCTCGTAGGTGAAGCGGCGGTCGGAGTGGATGACCGTGCGGCCGAACCATTTGTCCAGCACCTCGGCCTCCTCGTTGAGCGTGAAGACCGCCGAGAAGCAGAGGCTCTCTTCGTCGGGGCGCAGCGAGCAAAGCTCGTTGCTCAATTTTTCGGGCAGCATCGGGATCGTGCGATCGACCAGATAGACCGACGTGCCGCGCTCCTCGGCTTCGGTGTCGATCACCGAGCGGGGTTGAACGTAGTGGGTCACGTCGGCGATATGTACGCCCACCTCCCATACGCCGTCTTCGATCTTGCGGATCGAGAGGGCGTCGTCGAAGTCCTTGGCATCCGCCGGGTCGATGGTGAAGGTCGTTATCTTGCGGAAGTCGCGCCGGGCGGCGTAATCGGCTTTGGTGATCGTCGAAGGAATGGCCTGGGCCGCATCTTCGACCTTTTGCTCGAAATGGTAGGGCAGGCCGTATTCGGCCAGGATGGCGTGCATCTCGGTATTGTTCTCTCCGGCGCGGCCCAATACCTCGACCAGCTCTCCGGCGGGGCTTTTGGAACCCAGCGCCCAGTCCGTGATGCGGATCACGACTTTGTCGCCGTGCTGTACGTTAGGGTTGTCCCGCTTGGAGAGATAGACGTCCATCGGCATGCGCCGGGGATCCATCTTGACGAAGATGGCGTGGTCGCTCACGTCGGCCGTGCCCACGTATTGCTTGCGGCTGCGCTCCACGATGCGGGTGATCTCGCCTTCGAGGGACCCGGCGTGGGAGCGGCGGGTGATGACGAACTCCACGCGGTCGCCGTCCAGAGCATTCAGCGAATTGCGCTGGCTGACATATACGTCGTTTTCGAACTCCTCGGAGCGGATATACATCGCTCCTGTCGAGATCATCTGTACGATGCCCTCCTGGCGGGGACGCTCCTTGCCGCTGAGACGGTACTTTTCCTGCCCGCACTCCTCGATAGTGCCCTGGGCGAGCAGTTCCGCGATAATTTCACGGGTGCGAAGACGGCCTTCCTTGGTGGCGCCGCCCGAGGCCGAAGCCAGGTGCTTGAGGGAAAATTTGTTGTTTGGGAATTCCCGGAACAGGTTAATAATCAGCGAAGAGCGGTCGAATGCGGCCGATTTCTTCGTATTTTTCAGTTTATTCATCGGTTGAAATAGTTACGGGCGAGGAGTTCCATGAACCGGATGCCGGTCGGAATGGCCGCCTCGTCGGGGTTGAAGGTGGATGTATGCAGTTTTCCGGCTCCGGGACCGACGCCCAGGCGGTAGAAGATTGCCGGGTAGCGGGTGCCGTAGAAGCCGAAATCTTCGGAAGTCATGCGCAGGGGCAGCATTTGAAAGGGGATCCCTTCGGTTTCGGCCAGTGCGACGGCCTGCCGGATCAACTCCGGGTCATTGACCACGCACGGGTAGCCGGGGGTGAAGTGTACCCGGGTTCGTACGCCGTACGAGGCGTCGTTCGCGGCGGCGAGTTCTTCGATCCTGCGTTTCACTTCGGCCCGTTCCCGTTCGTCGAAGGTACGCATCGTTCCCTCCATATAGACCCGGTCCGGGATGACGTTCGTAGCGCCCGCAGCTTCGACCTTGCCGATCGAAACGACCCGTTCGGGCGTGTTCAGGGCCGTGAGGTGCAGGATCAGTTGTGCGGCGGCGCTCACCGTGTCGCGGTGTTCGGCACGCATGGCCGCGTGGCCGCCCGCGCCTTCGAGCGTGAGGCGCAGTTCGTCGTTGGAGGCCATGTACTTGCCCGCGCGGAAGCCCAGCGTGCCCGCGTCCAAAGCGGGTTCGACGTGCTCGCCGACGACGGCCAGCACCGTCTAGCCTTCGAAGGGG
>ENA-OXEJ01000715-OXEJ01000715.1-human-gut-metagenome-genome-assembly--contig:-NODE-715-length-8326-cov-2.4789_pt1 | contig 8326 bp, 5 predicted proteins | sample MGYA00249359_ERZ652251 | MGnify/ENA primary metagenome ERZ652251 (study PRJEB26925, sample SAMN05826915) | human gut metagenome | biome: ENVO:2100002; feature: ENVO:00000062; material: ENVO:00002003 | host...
CTTTTATCTGCTCCTCGACAGTTTTGCCCTCAATACGTTTTTCATACTCGTCTATGTAGCTTCTTATTTCAGCGTTGTTTTCAAGGGTCGGTCTGTCTACCCATGCGGAGGCTGATGTGCCGCCCCAGTTACAGCCGATAAGTCCTACTGTTACGCCAAGGTCTTTGGCAAGCTTTCTTCCAAAGAAAAAGCCGACTGCACTCCATGCCCTTGAATTATCCTTTGAAGCCTGCGACCATGCGGTATTGTTTTCGTCCTCATAGAACATTTCGTCAAGAGTGCCACGCTTTTGAGTGTAATAAAATCTTACGTTGCAATCAGGGGTGAGGTTTTCGAGGACTTCTTTGCCGCCCTTTGCGTTTTGGAGTTCAAGCTCCATATTTGACTGACCGCCGCAGAACCACACTTCGCCTATCATGATACGGCAGAATTTTTTCTCTGTACAGCCGTCTGAAACTGTCATTTCATACTCTCCGCCTGCACTCATTGGAGGGAGGACGGCTGTCCACCTGCCGTCGCAGACCTGCGTCTGGACTGACACGCCGTTAAGAGTAACTGTGACAGTTCTTTCCTCGTCCCCAAGTCCCCAGACTGTTATGTTCTTGTCACGCTGGAGCACCATATCGTTTGAAAAAATATTTGCTACTTTTAACATACTTCTTTCACCTTTCAATACCCATAAAAATTCAACATCCAAAAAAATATCATCGCCGCAGGCGTTACCTTAATTCCTCACTCCTAACTCCTCACTTACAGTGTGTGGTAGAAAAGAATGATATCCTCAAAGACGCCCTCTTTGTTTTCAAAGCCATTCGGTACAGTGCCGAGCTTAACAAAGCCGAGGTTTTCGTAAAGCTTTACCGCCTTGACGTTTGATGCAACAACGGCATTGAACTGGAGCACCTTAAAGCCTTTCTGCTTTGCTATGAAAAGGCAATGTTCGACTATGACCTTCCCTGCACCTTTTCCACGGCAGGTGCTTTTTACGGCATAGCTTGCGTTTGCGATATGTCCGCATCTGCCAACGTTATTAGGGTGGAGGATATACATTCCTACAGTTTCGCCCTCATACTCTGCAACACCGCAGAATGTTTGTGAAGCAAAGAATTTTTTTGCACCCTCATAGTCGAGGGTCTCTTTCTGTGGGAAGGCATTGCCCTCTTTTACAACTTCGTTCCATATCTCTGCCATTGCAGGAACGTCATCAATATTGTAACCTCTTACGGTCACGTTTTTCATTTTTGCCATTTTGGATACTTCTCCATAATAAAATTACTCTATAAATGACTTCATACCACGCTCACGTCGCCAATCAAGGAACTCCTCATATGTTCCCTGTCTGTCGATACAGCCGTCGGGGGTTATCTCGATTATTCTGTTCGCAACTGTCTGAACTATTTCGTGGTCATGAGATGCGAAAATTACGACGCCTTTGAAATCTCTAAGTCCGTTATTTACGGCTGTGATAGACTCAAGATCGAGGTGGTTGGTAGGTCTGTCAAGCATTATAACGTTTGAGCCGAAGAGCATCATACGGCTGAACATACATCTTACCTTTTCACCGCCTGAGAGGACTTTTACAGGCTTATATATCTCGTCCCCTGAGAAGAGCATTTTGCCGAGGAAACCTCTGAGGTAGGTATCTGTTACCTCGGAAGTGGAATATTTTCTTATCCAGTCAACTATGCTTTCGTCATTATCGTTGAAGTAGGCTGAGTTATCTATTGGGAAATATGAACGTGATGTGGAAACGCCCCACTTAATGCTGCCCTCGTCCGGCTCTTCTTCCTCTGCAAGTATCTTGAAAAGCATTGTGATAGCCTGCTCAGACTCGCCGATGAAAGCGACCTTATCGGTACGGCTGAGGGTAAAGGAAACATTATTGAGGAGCTTTACGCCGTCAACTGTTTTGGATATGCCGTTGACTTTGAGTACGTCTTTGCCAAGCTCTCTATCCATATTAAAGCCTATGAAAGGATATTTTCTTGATGAGGCAGGCATTTCCTCGACTGTGAGCTTATCAAGGAGCTTTCTTCTTGCTGTTGCCTGCTTGGACTTTGATTTGTTTGCTGAGAAGCGGTTAATGAATTCCTGAAGTTCCTTGATCTTCTCCTCGGCTTTCTTGTTCTGGTTCTTTATCATTCTCTGCATGAGCTGTGAGGACTCATACCAGAACTCGTAGTTACCAACATACATTTTTATCTTTGTATAGTCGATATCCACGATATGGGTACAAACATTATTAAGGAAGTGTCTGTCATGAGATACAACGAGGACAGTTCCGAAATAGTCGGCAAGGAAGTCCTCAAGCCAGCTTATAGCGTCGATATCAAGGTGGTTTGTAGGCTCGTCCAGCATGATGATATCAGGATTGCCGAAAAGTGCCTGTGCAAGAAGCACCTTGACTTTTTCGTTACCTGAGAGGGTGGACATCTGTGAATAGAGGATATCCTCGGAAAGACCAAGACCCTGAATGAGCTTTGAAGCGTCAGACTCAGCTTCCCAGCCGTTTAATTCTGCGAACTCGCTTTCAAGCTGACCTGCTCTGTCGCCGTCCTCCTCGGTGAAGTCCTCCTTGGCGTAAAGCTCGTCCTTTTCTTTCATTATCTCATAAAGTCGCTTATTGCCCATTATTACAGTTTCGAGAACTGTATACTCGTCGAATGCAAAGTGATCCTGACGAAGCACTGAAAGTCTGTCCTCTTTTGAGATAACTACCTCGCCTGTGGTAGGCTCTATCTCACCGCAGAGGATCTTCAGAAATGTTGACTTTCCTGCACCGTTTGCACCGATTATGCCATAGCAGTTGCCGTTTGTAAATTTAAGGTCAACGTCCTTGACAAGAAGCTGACCACCGAATGAAAGGCTTACGTTTGATACTGTTATCATTTTAACTCTCCTATATCTGATAATTATACTTTGACACTTTATTATACCACACAAACACACTTATGTCTACTTTTAATTATTAATTTTTCATCACTGCGCTTTTATGGTGCAAACGATGTTTTGCTCTTGACGTTTTCAACAAAAAGTGTTATAATTGTTACGTACACATTGGCAATAGCGATAATTATTGCCCTGAAAATTCAAGAAATTAAGTTGGAAAGGATAACTTGAATATGAAAAAAGTTTTGTTCGCTTCTTCGGAGTGTGTTCCGTTTATCAAGACAGGCGGTCTTGCTGACGTTGTTGGCTCTCTGCCTAAGTGCTTTGACAAGAGGTATTATGATGTCAGAGTAATTCTTCCTAAATATTCCTGCATGAAACAGCAGTGGAAAGACATGATGCAGTACAAAACGCATTTCTACATGGACTTTGCAGGTCAGAGCCAATATGTGGGCGTGCTTGAATGCGTTTATGATGGCGTTACGTTCTATTTTATCGACAACGAACATTATTTCACCGGTGACAAGCCTTACACTGAGCATCACTGGGATATAGAAAAGTTCATGTACTTTGACAGGGCTGTGCTTTCTGCTCTGCCTCTTCTTGATTTCCGTCCTGACGTTATACACTGTCACGACTGGCAGACGGGTCTTATACCTGTATATCTTCATGACAGCTTTGCAGGGGGAGATTTCTTCCGCGGCATAAAGACCGTTATGACTATACACAATCTGAAATTTCAGGGAAATGACGGAGTTGAGCAGTTCAAGAGGATATCCGGTCTGTCTGACTACTACTTCACTATCGACAAGCTGAGAACGGGCGTTGACGGCAATATGCTCAAGGGCGGTCTTGTTTATGCTGACGCTATCACAACTGTCAGCAACACATACGCAGAGGAGATAAAGACGCAGTTCTACGGCGAGGGTCTTGACGGACTTATGAGGGCAAGGGCTAACGATCTCCGTGGTATCGTAAATGGTATCGACTACGTTGATTACAACCCTGACACGGACAAGAACATTGTTGTAAGATACAATTATGACAACGTGCTTGAGAAGAAGATACACAACAAGAGGGCAATTCAGGCTGAGCTTGGTCTTGCGCAGGACGACAATCGCTTTATGATAGGCATTGTTAGCCGTTTGACAGATCAGAAGGGCTTTGACCTTATTGCATACATGATGGAAAGAATGTGCGAACAGGGCATACAGTTCGTTGTGCTTGGCACGGGCGAGCAGAAATATGAGGATATGTTCCGCTGGTTTGCAGGCAAGTATCCTGACAGGGTTTCCGCTAACATTTACTACAGTGAGGAAATGAGCCACCGCATTTACGCATCTGCTGACGCATTCCTTATGCCGTCACTTTTCGAGCCATGCGGACTTTCACAGCTTATGTCACTGCGTTACGGCACGCTGCCTATCGTTCGTGAAACTGGCGGTTTGAGAGATACTGTTCAGCCGTTCAATCAGTTTGATAGGACCGGCACTGGTTTCAGCTTTGCAAACTACAATGCACACGAGATGTACAACACTGTGATGTTCGCAAAGTACATATTTGATGACAGACGTGACGAATGGAACGGACTTATCAAATCTGCAATGGCACAGGATTTCTCATGGCAGGCTTCTGCTAACAAATATCAGGAAATGTATGACTGGCTTATCGGCTAAGATAGATACAAGAAAAGCTCCGCAGGAAAGGCGGAGCTTTTTTTATGTTATAGGTTTTGTGGCAAGCATATGATTTGTCGGAGATCAGGTGGACGACCTCAGGTCGCCGCTACGGAAACAAACATAAAAAGCGGCACAGTTTAGGCTGCACCGCTTTTGTTTTGCATTTATCAGTCACCGAAAGCAACGCCCAGAGCCTTTGCGGTCTTGACGAGCTGGTGGTCTGCAGGGACGAATTTTGTTTTGCCTGCGACTTCTGAAAGTGGGTTTTCTGACACAACTTCATTTATCATTGCCACTGCATAGCCGTATTTATCAGCTGCGATAAGCTCTGCGGCATGGACGCCGAACTTTGTGGCAAGCACTCTGTCATAGGCTGACGGACTGCCGCCTCTGAGCATATGACCAGGAACGCAAACTCTTGTTTCTCTGCCTGTAAGCTCTTCTATCTGCTTTGCAATTCTAGGGGTAGCAGTTGTAAGACCCTGCTCTGCACGGAGTCTTGCTCTTTCCTTCTTTTTAAGCTTTGCCTCTTCTTTATCAAAAGCACCCTCAGCTACGGCGAGGATAGAAAATCCCTTTGATTCTCTCTTTTCGCAGGCAGCGGCAAGCTTTTCGATATCATATGGTATTTCAGGAATGACTATCATATCTGCACCGCCTGCGATACCTGAATAGAGGGTGAGCCAGCCGGCTTTATTGCCCATTATTTCTGCAACAAGTATTCTTCCGTGGGAATTGGCTGTGGAATGAAGTCTGTCGATAACGTCTGTGGCTGTGTCAACAGCGGTATGGAAGCCGAATGTTACGCTTGTGCCCCAGATATCGTTGTCGATAGTTTTTGGCAGGCCGATAACGTTAAGTCCCTCGGTTGAAAGGAGGTTAGCGGTCTTATGAGTGCCGTTGCCGCCCAAGGTGAGCAGGCAATCGAGCTTCTGCTTTTTATAGGTTTCTTTCATAGCCTTTACTTTATCCACGTTATCTTCTTCGATGACCTGCATTTTCTTGAAAGGCGTTCTCTTCGTGCCGAAAATAGTTCCGCCTGTGGTAAGGATACCAGAAAAGTCAGACTGTTTCATTTCTTTGCACATATTATTGATAAGCCCATAATAGCCGTCCTCGATACCTACTATCTGAACGTCTTCGCCGAACTTTTCATAGCAAGCCTTTGCAACGCCTCTGATAGTTGCGTTAAGTCCCGGACAATCTCCTCCGCTTGTGAGTATGCCTATTCTTTTCTTCATTTTACCAAGTCCTTTCAATGAAATTCTATCATTATCAACGATATCAATACTTATCGCTTGTGCTGAAATCTTCTATATCGGCTTCGTCGGAAGGAGTGATATCCTGCTGAGTTTCCTCAGGGGTGGCCTCGCTTTCCGGCTCATCGTCAATATATGTGAATCTTGAAGTCTGATGCTCCTTCTTATCCTTTTCACTGTTCTCGCTAAGTTTGAAACGTGCTATCATATTCTTTAGTATAAGCGACTGACTTGAAAGCTCTTCACTTGCGGAAGCTGAACCGACCGCAGTTGAGGTATTGGCTGATACAACGGCTGATATCTGGTCTACTCCCGTATTTACCTGAACGATAGCTTCTGCCTGCGCCTCAGAAGCGTCTGAGATATTCTTTACGAGATCCTTTATAGTATTTGAATTGCTTACGATATTGTTCAGTGAATCAGCAGTTTCTTCGGCTATCTTAGAGCCCTTTGAAACAGCGGCAGACTGGTTTTCGATAAGTGAAGCGGTCTGCTTTGCGGCTTCGGCTGATCTTGATGCCAGACGTCTTACCTCGTCTGCTACCACGCCAAAGCCCTTTGAACCCTCTCTTGCGGCCTCTACGGCGGCGTTAAGGGCAAGGATATTTGTTTGGAATGCGATCTCGTCAATGACCTTGATTATCTTTGAGATCTCGTCAGAAGCAGTATGGATAGCATTCATGGCATTTACCATGTTGCCCATATCGCTGTTGCAGTTGTCAACGGCTTCGGTATTCTTAAGTACGATATTATAAGCGTTCTTAGAGTCCTCAGAGTTCTGAGTTATCTGCTTTGAAACATCACTGAGGGTAGCGGAAAGCTCCTCGATCGCGGAAGCCTGCTGTGTAGAACCCTGTGATACAGACTGTGCGATATTTGACACCTGAACCGCTCCTGAGTTCACCTGCTCGGCTGACATATTGATAGAAGCAAAGGTATCAGACAGAGAGTCGAGTATCTCGTTAAACGTACTCTTTATCTTATAGAAGTCGCCCTTAAAAGTACCTTCCATTCTATGGCAAAGGTTACCCTCGGATATCTGAGTAAGAGCCACTGTGATAAGGTTGATATACTGTCTGAGGCAGACGATAGTTTCTTCCAGAGAGTTTGAAAGGACGCCAAGCTCGTCCTTTGAATACCACACGTCAACAGGGTCGGTAAGGTTGCCCTGTGCGAGAGAACGAAGTCTGTTTGTGGTAGAAATGATAGGCTGTGTTATCCTCTTTGCAAAAAGCAGAGAGAACAGCACCGTCAGGCACATAAGCACAACGCCCATTACAATGATATTAGTAAGTGCGCTGGAGCTTGCAGTGGTGAAGTCGGCAACATTTGTAACCATGACGACAGTACCGTCAAAATATGACGAACCATAATAGCCCACGATATAATTGTTATCCTTAAATTTATACTCTGTTGTACCGCTATTATTTGCAAGTATTTTCTCAACGGCATTTGTCACTTCCGTATATTCTTCATCTTTCTTACCGATCTCAAGGGCATTTTTACCTATCTGATCGGTATCCTTATGAAGAAGGATCTCTCCGTCTTTACCAACAAGATAAACATAGCCGGATTTTCCGAAGGTATATTCATTAAGAGCATTGACAAGCATATCGCTCTGAATGGTAATACAAGCGACTTTTTGTTCTGTGTTACCAGACTTTGTTGAAGCAAGTATAGAAAAATAATTCTTACCGCCAAAGGTATATATATCGGTTATGTAGGCCGAGCTTCTTTCGCAAGCGCTTATGACGTGCTCCTTTTCAACTGATGACGATACCATTTCATTATCTGTTGCAAGCACAATGCCATTGCCGTCATAAACCGTAAAATTCAGATAGAAGCCTGTGTTGTCTGCAAAGCCACTTTTTACCGCCTTTAGTCTGTCAGCGTCAGTTTTTGCCCCTAAAAAAGAATCAGACTTTACGGTCGAAACTATATTATTCGTATAAGAGCTGATCGTCGAGTCAAAATTCTTAGCCGCCTGAACAGCCAGTGGTTCAGCGGTGCTTTTGAGCGTATCCTTTGCAGAAACGTTTATAAAATACACGGAAACCAAGCTGAGCAGCACCGTGATGATAAGTGCGATTGAAAGCATTGCCAAAAGCAGCTTTGAACGCAACGTTTTCATATACAGTTCCCCCTTATGAACTTGTTTTTAACGCAGCACACAACACTGCGATATTACGTGTTTATTATATCATAATTGCACAATTATTTCAAGTACCACAAGCATATTTTTTGTGAACTTATGATGCAATTAATGATATGGAGGTGAATAAGAATATGTAAAAAAGGGGGTAAATAAAATATGTACATAAGTCTAAGGATAAGAAAAAGGGTGATGCTTTGTGTTATAGCTGTGCTTTCTATGCTGGCGGCGGTGGCTGTTATGCCGACCTTTGCAAAAGAAGAAAAAACAGATGGGATAAAGCTTCCGATCATAATGTATCACAGCCTGTCTCTTATACACATCTCCGAGCCCACGAGACCGAGGCT
>ENA-OXEJ01000747-OXEJ01000747.1-human-gut-metagenome-genome-assembly--contig:-NODE-747-length-7897-cov-3.44211_pt1 | contig 7897 bp, 5 predicted proteins | sample MGYA00249359_ERZ652251 | MGnify/ENA primary metagenome ERZ652251 (study PRJEB26925, sample SAMN05826915) | human gut metagenome | biome: ENVO:2100002; feature: ENVO:00000062; material: ENVO:00002003...
CTGGCAGCCATTGACTATCATTACGATGAAGAGAGGAATCAGTTTGTATAATACAACCAGCAGTCTTACAGGGAAAAAGGGAACCAGATGTCTGATCTGCACCGGCTGCGGCAGATGTCCCGGAGTGATCCGGGGGATGCAGGTGGTGACGGAAAAGCTGGAGCTTCCTCCGTTATCTTTACAGAATACGGAAGGTATCCGGCTGATGACAGTGGATATCGGAACGACTACCATTGCTATGCAGCTCTATGATGCAGACGGTAAAGTAGTGGACAGTTTTCCGAGTGTGAATCCACAGGTCAGCTACGGTGCCGATGTACTCTCACGGATAGAGGCGGCAAGGGATCCGGGGAAAGCAGCGGATATGCAGAAAAAAGTCCTGGACCTCATTGAAAAGGGAGTGCAGCGTTTTTCCAAAAAGCTGCAGGAGAAGGAGTCTATACAGATGGTCATTGCGGCGAATACCACTATGACCTATCTGCTGATGGGCTGGGATCCGGCAGAGCTGGGCAGGGCACCTTTTCAGGTAAGTCATTGCGGAGCTGTGGACACGCAGATCGCAGGCATTTCCTGTCATATCATTCCCGGATTGTCTGCTTTTGTCGGCGGGGACATCACAGCAGGAATACTGGCCTGTCAAATGTTGGAGCAGAAGGAGCCCATGCTGCTCATCGATCTGGGTACCAACGGTGAGATGGCGCTGGGGAACAGACAGAAGCTGTATGCCTGTGCCACGGCGGCCGGACCTGCCTTCGAGGGCGGGGCAAACCGTGGTATCTGGGGCGCGGATATGGTGAAATTGTTACAAAAGCTTCTGGAAGAGGGATTGATGGATCGACAGGGACTGTTAAAGGAACCCTATTTTACGAAGGGGATCCGTATCGGAGATGTACTTGTCACGAAAGAAGCCGTGCGTGCGGTACAACTGGCGAAGGGAGCCATTGCCGCAGGCATAGAGATCCTGACGGAAAGCTATGGAATCAGATTTTCGGATATTTCTAAGGTAGTGCTGGCAGGAGGCTTTGGCTATTACCTGGATCCGAAGGCAGCTGCAGCCATCGGACTGCTTCCGAAGGAACTTACAGATCGTACCGTGACCGGCGGCAACACGGCACTTAGTGGTGCTGCACTGGTGGGAAACAGGATGCTGACCGGACAGCTGCGAGCATGGGATGATCTGCACCGGCGGCAGGAATTACAGATTCAGATATTGAATTTGGCGGAGCAGGTAAAATTCACAGAAACATTCTTAAAAAAGATGGATTTTTGTTAAAATTGCGCAAAAAAGTATAACAAAACGCATAAAATGTTGTTTCATTATAGAAAAAATCATGGTATACTTCTTAATATGAATACATGTACCGGAGGATATTGTATGAGTACGAATGTTGAGAAAACAAAAAAATCTCTTTTTGCGGGGAAAAAAGAGAAAGCTTCCAAAAAGAAGCCAAAACCTGAGAAAAAGGTAACAAAAGTACCGAAGGAGAAGGCTGTAAAGACAAAGACACCGAAGAAGACATCCGGCAGGAGCGGGAAAAGCTCCAAACTGTTCAGTATACGCAATAAGATCGTAGTATGTTTCCTGGTGCCGATCGTGTTCATGATCATTATCGGCATTTCGGCATACCAGAAGTCTGCGGAAGGCTTAAGTGAGAAATATACAGATTCCACGTTACAGACTGTGCGCATGGCAACGGAATATCTGGAGATGACTTGTGATTTTATCCGTTCCGAGGGCTTAAAGTATGCGTATGACGATGATCTTCGGAAATATTTCCTGGGAATGTTCGAGGATAATCCGGTAGACAAGCTGAACTTCCTGACAGCTACGAAGTCGAATCTTTTATCGGTGCAGACGTCGAATCCGTTCATCAGTCATATGCACATTATTCCCAAGGAAGGTGTGGGACTTTTGTCTACCAAGCTTTCTTCCGGTGTGGATGGATTCCTGGATGAATATAAGGAGTCGGTAGCTTCCGGCGAAGGCAGAAGAAGCATCCCACAGTGGATCGACAGCCATCCGGTGCTGGATGAAAAGGTAAAAGAGACGCAGCAGGACTACATATTGTCTTTCCAGATGATGAGCCAGTCTAACAATGCCTGCGTTGTTATTGACATGAAGCCTTTGGCTATTACGAACTTTTTGAAGGAGATCGATATCGGTGATGACAGTATCATCGGATTTATCACTCCGAGTGGAAGAGAACTGGTAGTGGAGCAGCTGGAAGACGGTGAAGAGAGTACTCTGGTTGAGGATGAGAAAGTATTCGTCGATCAGGAATTTTATAATGGGGTAATGGAGCAGGCAGTATCGGATTCCGGCACTGCGGAAGTGGAGTTCCGTGGAGAAAAATACCTCTTTATCTATAGCCGCAGTGCGGAAGTGGGCTTTACCACCTGTGCACTGGTGCCTATGCGTGTGGTGACCAGCCAGGCTATGGAGATCCGTAATATGACCATTGGACTGGTGCTTCTGGCATGTGTGATCGTTGTGATCGTGGGTATCTTTATTACTGCCGGTATTGAGAATAACATGAAACGAATCTCCAAAAAGTTCGGTGATGTTGCACAGGGCGATCTGACCGTGACGGTATCTGCCAAGGGACATGATGAGTTCCAGGATCTGGCAGGATCTGCGACCAATATGATCACGAATACCAAGAAGCTGGTAAATCAGGTAAGCAATGCCACCGGAGAACTGGAAGTATCCGCACAGAATGTAGGACAGGCTTCCGAATTGATCCATGAGTATTCCCAGGATATTACCAGAGCCATCGGAGAGATCAACGAAGGCATGGAAGAACAGTCCAGACATGCACAGGAATGTGTGGAGAAGACAGATGTCCTCTCCAATGAAATGCAGGAAGTAAGCCGCGTGGTAGAACGTGTTGAGAAACTGGTGGATGAGACCGAGGGTATGATCAACAAAGGAATGGAGATCGTACAGGTACTGGGTGACAGAGCCGGTGAGACGACCAAGATGACTGCAAAGGTAAGTGACAGTATCGAATCTCTTCGTAAGGAATCCGCGATCATCAACAGCTTTGTCGGTACGATCACGGAGATCACGGAGCAGACCAATCTGCTGTCCCTGAATGCTTCCATTGAGGCAGCCAGAGCGGGAGAGGCCGGAAGAGGTTTCGCTGTGGTAGCGGAAGAGATCCGCAAGCTGGCAGATGATTCCGCCAAGGCGGCCGGTGAGATCAGCAATAATGTTGTGAACATTACTGCACAGACGCAGAACAGTGTAGACAGCGCAAGCCAGGCACAGGCGATGGTAGAGCTTCAGACCAAGGCAGTGGACGAGGTAATTGCAGTATTCCGTGAGATGCAGGCTCGTATGGGGCAGCTGATCGAGGGATTGAAGGATATTGCAGCAAGTACAGAAAAGGCTGATGGCGAACGTAGTGCAGCGGTAGCAGCAGTGAAGAATATTTCGGATATCATCGAAGAGACTGCGGGAAGTGCCGAGACTGTTAATGATGTGGCTAATAAGTTGCTTGAGCATGTAGAGAAGCTGAGCAATACGGCAAGTGTACTGGATGAGAATATGGAAGGTCTCAAGAACGAGATTTCTGTATTCAAGATTTGATGACAGACATAGAACAGAAAGGAACTTTGGAGTTTTGTGCTCCGAAGTTCCTTTTTTGCTGCGAGGAATTGCCGTTTGTCCGGATGCATATATTTTCTGTGAAAGCAGTAAGCGGATGAAAATGAAAAAAACGCTGGTGGGAATTCTGGTTTTTGATATGATCATGGGAATGTTATGCCTGTGGGCCGGAGGAAAACGTCAGGATACTACAGCACCTGCTTCGCAGGAAGTATCGACCGGGAAGATCACCGGAGAGGAAGATGTGGCGAAAAAGATTGCGCTGACGTTTGATGACGGTCCGCATCCGAGGTATACAGAACAGCTTTTGGATGGTTTAAAAGAACGAAATGTGGTGGCAACTTTTTTTGTGACCGGGGAGAATGCACAGAATTATCCCAATATTATCCGGAGAGAACAGGAGGAAGGACATCTGATCGGAAACCATACGTACAGTCATATCCAACTCACCTCCGGGAACAGGGAAACGTTCCGGGAGGAACTGGTAAAGACCAATGAGATCCTGGAAAATATTACGGGGGAAAAGGTGAGCTTCGTGCGTACGCCCTATGGAAGCTGGGACAAAAGCTTTGAAAAAGAATTAAATATGTTCCCGGTGCTGTGGAATATTGATCCACTGGACTGGTGCTCCCACAATGCAGAGTGTATTGCGGCAAAAGTGGTGGAAAAGGCTGGAGACGGTGATATTATTTTAATGCACGATTATTATGATACTTCTGTGACTGCTGCACTGGAAGTGGTGGATGTTTTGCAGAAACGTGGATTCCAATTCGTAACAGTGGAGGAAATATTGTTTGACTGAAAGCTTCAAGTGTGCGTATAATTGTCATGGAAATTACAGATGAGTTTGGAAACTGAGAAAGAAAACCTATGATAAAAATAGCATTTTGTGATGATGATCTGTCGGTACTGAGAGAACTTGGTGCGCTGATGGACAAGTATCGGGTAGAACGGAATCAGGATATTATGTATGCCTCATTTAACAGTCCGCTGGAGCTGCTGACGGAAGTGGAGAGAGGAACGAGGCTGGATATTATTTTTCTGGATGTGCTGATGCCTGCGCAGAACGGTATCAGTACGGCCATGGAAATCCGGCAGTATGATACTTCGGTAAAGATTATCTATCTGACATCTTCGGCAGAGTATGCTGTGGATTCTTATTCGGTAGGCGCTTATTTCTACCAGTTGAAGCCTATCTGGCAGGAAAGTTTTTACCGCCTGATGGATTCTGTACTTTCGGAATGCCACAAAGATAAGGAAAACAGCTTGATCCTGCGCAGCAGAAACGGAATCACCAGACTGGATCTTGATAGACTGCAATATTGTGAGGTGATGGGACGGACACTTTTGTTCCACCGTAAGGACGGAGAAGTACTGGACAGTATCGGCAGATTGGATGATCTGTGCGAACAGTTGAAAGATTACAAACAATTTGTCCGCTGCCACAGATCCTATCTCATCAATATGGATTATGTGCAGAATATTTCCAGTAAGACCATCACCATGACAGATGGCATACAGATTCCGATCCCTCATGGAAAATATTCGGAATTAAAAGATAAATTTTTTGATTATTTTTTTCGTAAAAACCAAACATTTTTAGCATAGAATTACCCTGCAAGGCGACCGGAGAATACTTCTCCGGTCGTTTCATTACATATTTGGGTCGATTGGTGTCATAAAGAGTCTGAAACGGGTAAAATACAGTACAATATATTCAGACAACAGAAAAATGTTGTAAGAAGGAGGAAATATATTATGAAGAACAAAACTTTTGCATGTGTGATGGGTCTGGTACTGGCATTGTCCCTGACAGCCTGCGGTGAGGAAGAGGTAATTGTGGAGAACACCAACGAAGAAGTGTCTGTAGAAGTACAGACCCAGGAAGCAACAGAAGCTCCCACAGAGACTGTAGCAGAGACAGGTACAGAAGCAGAGGGCGGTCCCCTGTTACAGGTGGCAGTTATGGAGATCCCGGATCTGAGTGGTACAGAATGGAACTTTGCCGGCGGTATGATCGATGGTGTTGAGATGGAAGAAGAGGATCTGAACGCAACACTGGAGACTTATGGCGGTACCTTACAGCTTGTATTTGGTGAAGACGGTGCAGTTACCATGGTACAGGGCGGCGGAAATGCAGAAGGTACTTATGAGTATTCCGATGACAACACAGCTATCAAGATGACACTTGATTTTGGTGGAACAGAGGTTACCTATGCCGGATTTTTGTCTGAGGTGGGAGATACTGTAACACTGATCGCTATGTCTGATATGAATGGTTATGACGGACTTTATTTTGTACAGTAAGGTACAATAAGAAATTTTGAGAGCATAGAAGGAATGAAAAGGGGAGGGGAGAAGTAACGATGGAAATTATAATTATCGTATTGCTGCTTGCCTCCCTTTTTGGTGTCTGGCTTGTATCGGTACGGCGTAAGCTGGAGCTACAGGAAGAAAATATTCAGAATGCCATGCATCAGACTCTGGTACAGCTTTCTGCAGAACGGGAATCTTTGGAAAGACTGGCGGAACTTCTCGGACATACCATGGATGCAGAGACTTTTCGAAAAATGAAACTTTCTTTGGAGAGTGCACAGAATGTCGAAATGACCGGGATGCCGGAGTGGATAGCAGAACAACAGAGAGAATTATTAAGAGTACAGAAAAATATTGCAGAGATCTCGGAAACCATGCCTCTTTTGCAGGCACAGGAGACTTATCAGAAATACTGGAAAGCAACAAAAAGTTATGAACATATGGTGAAGACCAGTGAACTGATCTATAACGATTCTGTGGAAAACTATAATTGTATGCTTCACAGAATACCGGATCGTATCGCAGCGGGAATCTGCGGATATCACCGGAAAAAATTAATTGAGATCATGTAATCCATATACATTCTTAAGGAGGGTAAAACGATGGGATTATTTACAAACAACAAAAAGTTATGTCCGATCTGCGGAAGTCCGACACCGAGACTGCTGGCTTCAGCGGTGGAGGGGCAGAATCTCTGTAAGGAGTGTGCAGCCAAGATCGATCTGCCGGATGGCGTGTTCAATTCCATGACGCTGGATGATTTCCGGGAATATATCAAGTGTTATGATGCCAACAAGCCGCTGCGTGACAGCTTTACAGAGACTTACCGTTATGATTTCGGATTTTTCAAGGGAAGCCTGGTACTGGATATGGATCACCAGCTACTGCGACTGGGAGTTGTTGACGGAGCATTTGCCATGGAACCCTCTGACATTAAGTCCTTCCGTATTCTGGAGGATGGAGAGGTACTGTACGAAGGAGAAAAGGGGAACTTCCGGAGCTACAAGAGCAATATTAAGGAGCGTTTAGATGAGTTAAAGCCCAGAATTGATGAATACAGAATGCTGCGGCATCAGTATGAGATGATGGAAGAAATGCGTCGTAATATGGAGGACAGCAGAAGAGACGATAACTTCAGAAGAGACGATAACTTCAGAAGAGACGATCCGGATTACAGAGACCGTATGACCGAGCCGGATTTCAATATTCCGAATCCGGTAGAGAAATTCGCTGTGGAGATCACGCTGGAGCACCCTTACTGGAAGAGCTTCTATAAGGAGACGGGAGCACCGAAATTCAATTCCGATCAGCCCAGCACCATCGATTATCTGGATGATTATACCCAGAAGACGGAAGGACTGCATGCACTGGCACAGAACCTGATGCAGATCATTGATCCCCAGGTACAGGAACAGGTAATAGATTTCCATGCCGCAACCAAGAGTACGCAGAGTGCACCACAGGCCGCACCCGTACAGGCAGAGGATCCCACCGTGGCACTGCCTAAGTATAAGGCACTGCTGGATGCAGGCGTTATCACGGCAGAGGAATTCGAAGCCAAGAAGAAACAGCTGCTGGGACTGTAAACAGAGGTTACGGTCAGAAAGGAGAAAAAGAATGAAAAAGATATTACAGAGAATTGGACTGCTGGCAGCGGCGGTGATGCTGCTGTGGGGCTGGCAGGGGATGGAAGCGAAGGCGGACGATTATACGGGAAACTGGACAGTTGATAGAACCGGATTAAAAACCTGTCATATAATGCTAAGTACTATGGTAGATGGTGAAATTGGTGAAATGTATGATTGTTTTTCTATATACCCGGGAGATGACAGTTATAATGAAAAAAAATATTGGTTTTTGACAGTACCGAAAGTTGTATATTCTACGGATGGTGTTAATGAAAGAGAAGCAAGTGCAACCTATGACAGCGCTCGACAACGTTATTATTATCTGCTTCCAAATAAGGGAACA